>Ga0334895_1001002_pt1 | contig 32387 bp, 25 predicted proteins | sample GraSluR3_MG_7_FD_207229 | JGI IMG/M metagenome (GOLD analysis project Ga0334895, IMG submission 207229) | Sludge microbial communities from methane-producing bioreactor in Wageningen University, Netherlands - Granular Sludge_31_05-R3 | ecosystem: Engineered > Bioreactor > Anaerobic >... | reverse complement strand
TGTCAACACGATGCTGGACGAATACTATGCCTTGAGAGGTTGGGATGAAAATGGCGTACCAACAGAAGAGACGCTAGATCGGTTGGCCATAGAAAGATGATCACTGTCAAGGTTCATTTGGCTGGACCTTTTCGGCTATATGGACATCCTAAAGACCTTTCACTTAGATTGAGCAATGGCAGTACGTTGAATGAAGTGTTGGAAGAATTGGAAAAACTAGGGAATCAGGGCTTTAAGAAAGACGTTTCAGAGAGGATACTTAAGGACAAGGGATTGCAACAGTTGGTCTTTGTCAATCAAAAGAGTCTTCGGTACAGTTGGCAGTGGGATCAGCCATTAGAAGATGGAGATCACATCATGTTTCTACCACCCATGGAAGGTGGATAAGGCAAGGGTTTAAACCCTTGCCTTATTTTTTAATGATAAATCATTTCGTATAAGCGGACGGACAGCACCAGAGCTTGTTCCTTGGTAGCTTGAAGGCCAGGTGCGATCTGTCTTTCGCTGATACCTTGCAAGATACCCATTTTGAATAGATTTTGGACATGGGGTTTGGCCCAGTCGGAAATAAGGTCTTCGTCAATAAAATGGATCGTATCATCGGATACTGGCATCTCAATCCCAAGCTCCAATAAAAAACGATCAAAAATGGTAGCAATTTGTTCTCGGGTAAGAGGGGCGTCAGGAGCAAAGCGTTGATTGCCCACCCCGTTAACCAATCCCAATCCAGCAGCGATGGAGACGGCCGGATTATCGGTATCCACAAAGAAAACCTGTTCTAAATCTTCAGGGATGCCCGCTACCACGTTGTATAAATTGACCATCACTTCTGCAAAGGCTTCTCTAGTAATGGGATCAGTGAACCCGGATTGGGTATTCTCTGTTGTAATATGAAGCTCTTGTGCACCAAAGACTCCTTCAATAGCCCAAGGAGAAGGTCCTTCGGAAGGCGCTGTGGGATCCTTAATTAACCTTGGGTTGGCCACTAATACAGCGCCAGCACCGTTTAAACCAAAATGAAAATGCATCTGGCCAATGTGACGAATGTCCAATGCCACGGTTTCCCATTGATTAGAAGGTGTGATGGCATATTTTACTTGCCAGGAACTGTTGTGAATATGGATATTTAGTCCAGAGGTTGGATAGTCCAGAGGATTTAGCAAAGAGCCTTCTGCGATGCTCAATTGCTGATTATTTGTGACAGGCAAAGGGTACTGACTCAAGAAATCCTCGTAGGAAGCATGGTTTTTTTCGTGGGCTTCACGGTTGATCATCCAATCCATGTAAGCAGAAAAATCTCCTGAGTTATCTGGAGTCAAAGCAATGACATCGAAAACCAACTGATGGTAGGCGGATGTATCGAGGGACACATATTGGTCAGAAGACCTTTTGGTTCCCCCTTGATAAAAGGCGTACAAGCCTTCTGAGAAATCAGATTTTCCCGTGGCGTGGATTTTTTCAATCACTTGTCTCTGATCCGATGTAATTTTCACAGCTTGGCCATGAGGCGTGACAAAATCACTGGAATTGGTTACAAGGGACAGCGTATCTTGGGCAAATACAGGAAAAGTACCTGCCAATGCACCACAGATCATGCACACCATAACTTTTCTAAGAAAAGGTTTGAATGAAATCATATGAACCTCCTATGTAAATCTTCTTTGATAGTATAACACATCTATCTTGTCTTAGACTTAAAATGGGATAAATTTGTTCAATTGATCGAAACAAATATTTATTCATTAATCTGGTAAAAGATTGACGACAACCCCCTTGAAATGGTAAGATAAAGGTGAAAATAAAGGAATCGTGCACCTAATGGGAAAACGTTGTCACAAAACACTTGGCTCTGGACAAAAATAGATTCAGAGCCTTTTTGATTGAAAAATTTTCGAGGAGGTTCTATATGGCGGAACAAGTGATTATGCCCAAACTAGGAATGATGGAAGACGATATCAACTTAGCGGAGTGGTTGGTCAAAGAAGGAGATACGGTGGAAGCAGGACAGGAATTGTGTGAAATCGAAAGCCAAAAAATCACGAATCATGTGGTGGCAAAAACATCGGGGGTTGTATTGAAAATATTGGTTCAAGAAGGTGAATCAGCGCCTATTGGAGCGGTGATCGCTGTCATTGGACAGCCGGGAGAGGCCATCTCATGATAGGCATCATTGCCAATCCGTCCTCGGGAAAAGACATTAGACGATTGGTAGCTCAAGGAACGGTGTTTGACAATATGGAAAAGGTCAATATCCTTCAACGCATAATGGCGGTCATCCATTCTGCAGGACTTAGAGACGTCTATATGATGCCTGATGCCTTTTCTATGTCTGAGCGGGTACGAAACAACCTGAAAAAGAGCTTGAAGATCCATGTGCCCATCAAAAAGCTAGACATGATATGCATGAACGACCAAACGGACTCGGTGCGGGCGGCAAAATTACTTCAACAAATGGGCGCTACCGCCATCATCACTCTTGGAGGAGATGGAACCAACCGCGCAGTGGCGAAATCGTGCCAGAAAGTGCCGTTGATCCCATTGTCTACTGGGACTAACAATGTGTTTCCTAAGATGATTGAAGGCACTATGGCAGGGATGGCAGCAGTGGTGGTCGAGAGAGATCGAGACAAACGCTTCGTAAAAATGAACAGAAGGAAGAAACTGAATATTTATAAGAATCACCAGTTGATCGATTTGGCATTGGTCGATGCGGCCATTACCAATGATCGCTTTGTAGGTGCCAGAGCTTTGTACGAGGTGGAAGCATTGTGTGAATTGGCAGTCACTACAGCCAAACCCGATTGTCTGGGGATGTCTGCTATTGCAGGAAGTATCCTGCCAGTGGGTGAAACAGATGATTATGGCCTGTACTTGAAAGTCGGCAAAGGAGGTGAATTAAAAACATGGGTGCCTATGGCACCGGGAATGATGCAATGTGTGACATTTGAGAGTTATCGAAAAATAGAGGAAAATGAACGGTTTATGATTAAGACGAAAGAAGGGATGGTTGCCTTGGATGGCGAACGGGAAGTGCCCTTTAATCCTGAAGATCGTATCGACATCGCCCTGAGTTTGGAGGGACCCTATGTAGTAGATATCAACGAGACGTTAAGACACGCATCGCAAGGAGGTTTTTTTATTGAAAAAGACGGTCAAGGACTGACAAAGTCAAAGGCATATAGTTTTTATATGAAATAAAGGAAAAAGGAGGCGTAGGCAATGAAAATAACAGACGAGGCACTGGTCAAACTTTATGGAGACATGTGGTTGATTCGGCTGTTTGAACAACGGGCGGCGGACCTGTTTGCCACAGGTCAATTGCCAGGATTTATTCATCTAGGGATTGGACAAGAAGCTTTTATGGCAGGAACTTACCATAGTTTGAAACCAGGAGACAGTGTGGGAACCAGCCATAGAGAGCATGGCTTGTTGTTGCTGTTGGGGATTGAGCCCAAATCTTTGATGGCGGAGCTTTATGGGAAGGAAACAGGTTGCTGCAAAGGCAAAGGAGGCTCCATGCATGCTTGTTTGCCAAAAAACGGCGCATTGGGATGTAATGGCATCCTTGGTTCTGCTCAAACGATTATCAACGGCTATGGGTTTGCCCATCATGTCAGAAACGATGGACATATTGCCGTAACGATCTTTGGGGATGGAGCGGCAAACCGGGGAGATGTGCACGAAGGCATGAATTTGGCTAGTGTGCTCAACTTGCCAGTGGTATTTATCATTGTAGATAACGGATACGGCATTTCCATGTCCAGTAAAGACTCTTCTGTGGTGCCGGATTTGTCGGCAAGAGCAGCAGGATATGGAATTCCTGGTATAACCGTTGATGGAAACGATGTACTGGCGGTGATTGAAGCCACAGGGGAAGCTTTCAAACGAGCAAGGGAAGGCGGAGGGCCTTCGGTTGTGGAATTTAAAACGTACCGACACAGAGGTCACTTCGAGGGAGATCCAACCCCCTATCGATCCAAGGATGAAGTCGCGGCATGGATGGCGAAAGATCCCATTCCGAGATTGGAAAAAATTTTGTTAGAAAGACATATTTTGTCAGAAGATCAGATGCAAGCCATTAAAGCCGAAAAGGTGGCCATCGTAGATGAAGCGCAAAAATTTGCAGAGGACAGTCCATATCCCACAGGACCAGAGTCCTATGCAGATGTTTATTATCATTATGAAGGGAGTGAGTAATCATGAGAGAAATAACCGTTGCACAAGCCATCAATGAAGCTTTGGCTGAAGAAATGGCTTTGAACGAAGAAGTGTTTGTCTTCGGTGAGGACGTGGGGGACTTTGGCGGTTGTTTTGGCGTGACAGCAGGTTTAAAAGCAAAATATCCAAAACGCGTCATGGACACACCCATTTCAGAGACAGGCATTATGGGATTAGCAGCAGGTGGCGCCTACATGGGATTGAAAATGGTCCCTGAGATCATGTTTTCCGATTTTCTTGGGGTCGCCATGGATTATTTATTGAATCAGGTGACAAAATCCAGATATATGGCAGGCATGCAGGAAGAAGGGAAAGTGTGTGGCTTGGTCTTGAGAGTTCCCGCGGGTGCGGGAATAGCAGCTGCAGCACAGCATTCCCAATGTGTGGAAGCCCTATTAATGAACATTCCTGGTCTAAAGATTGCCATTCCCAGCACGCCGGCGGATTACAAAGGATTGTTGAAATATGCCATCAGAGGCCACGATCCAGTGGTGTTTTTCGAGCACAAATTGCTCTATGGTGTTAAGGGACCTGTTTCAGAAGAAGAACAATTGATTCCATTTGCATCGGCTGATGTGAAAAGAGAAGGAACCGACGTGACCATTGTGGCCACCCAGATGATGGTGCACAAAGCGTTGGCGGCAGCCAAAGAAGCAGAAAAAGAGGGAATCAGCGTTGAAGTGGTAGATCCTAGGTCGTTGAAACCATTAGACACGCGTACCATTATAGAATCTGTCAAAAAAACAGGACGGCTGCTTCTGGTCAACGAAGCGCCAGAATTCGGGAATGCGTTGACAGAAGTTGGTCTACAAGTGGCAGAACGAGCTTTGGATGCCTTGAAAAAACCACCGATTCGAGTGTGTGGCCCGAATCGCCCCATCCCGTTTGCACCTGTTCTTGAAAAACAATGGCTGGTCAACGAAAAAGACATACTGGCTGGCATTAAGAAAGTCATGGCCTAAGCAGGTTGACGATGGATACAAGACAATCAAATCCATATAAAGAAACCTTGCTGAAAGGCATGCGTAAAACCATTGCCGAACACATGGCAAAAAGTTCAAGAGAAAATGCTGTAATTATGATCTCAAGGCATGTGGATGTGACGGATCTACTAGAAATGAGGAAAAACAAACGGGAAGATTATACATTGGAGAAAAAGGCATTTCCGTCCATCAATGATCTGGTGATTAAAAGTGTTGCCCTCGCTTTAAAAGAACATACCAGCCTGAATGCTACGTTTCAAGACGAAAGAATTCGAACTTATGAAGAATGCCACATCAACTTGGCTGTGGCTGTGGAAAATGGGTTGATCACGCCAGTCATTAGAAACGTAGGCCAGCTTACGATCGACGAAATTGCTGAAAAAACCGGAGAAGCCATTGACAAGGTTAAAAATGGCATGTTCGGAATGGACGACATAACAGGGGGGACGTTTACCATTACAAACGTAGGGATGGTAAAAGTAGAAGTGGCGACAGCCATCATCAATTATCCCCAAGTGGCTATTCTTGCGGTAGGAGCCATTCTGCCCCAACTAGAGATGCATAACGGCGATATTATCCAACGACAAAAGATGGTTCTGAGTTTGACGGTAGATCATCGCATCATCGATGGTCATCCCGCTGCATTGTTTTTAAACGAAATCTGTGATAAATTGGAGTCACCAGAGACTATATGGGAGGGATGATCGCGTGTTAAAACGGTATATTGTTGAAATGGGAATAGGTGTAGACTTGCATGGAGGAAATATCACGAAAGCGGCTATCAAAGGCGTAAAAGAGGCTACTTCAAAGAGCTGTCTATGTGGTGTAGAAGACATATTAGGATTGCCACCTGAAAAAATGCATGTGCACGTCAAAATTGGCACCACACAACCAGATCAAGTGGATGTGGAAGCTGTAAAAAAAGCGGTACCAGTAGGGACGGCAGAAGTGGAAGTGGTACAAGGAGGATTGGAGGCAGATGGCTTGAAGGTAAAAGCCTTTGGTGAAGGCAGCACCATTCAAATCGTGGTGGTAGCATTGACGGTTTGGGTGGAGGTGCCCTGATGTTTCGAATCATTGTGAAGGCCATGATTGTCAAAGATAAAAAGATTCTGGTTTTGAAACGCAGTTTGACTCAAGCCTTAGGCCCCGGCGTATGGGAAATGGTAGGTGGAAAAGTCGAGCTGGAAGAAACCTTGGAAGATGGTCTGCAAAGAGAAGTCAAAGAAGAAACGGGACTCACTTGCACCATAAGCAGGTTGTTGTATGCCACAGATCACAATATTACCATTAAAGACACCACCGAAAAAATTGTGTTGTTAGTTTATCTGTGCCAAGTGGATAAAGGGCCGGTTTTGCTGTCCAATGAGCACAGTGCCTACCGTTGGGTAGATGTGAAGACATTCAAAGAGTTGGTTTATGAGGAAATTGTGTCGGATATGATGCGTTATGGCGCATTGTCAATTGAAGAAATCGAATAGAGGCGGTTACCCGCCTCTATTTGTATAGGAAAGACAAATGGATTTGCAGAATAAATGTTGGCAAATAATCCACAATGGGCCTTGAGAGTCACGATTCCTGAATGGATAAATGGATTGAACAATTTGCTCAATATGGTATAATGCACTTATAACAGTCTTTGTAAAATAACAGAGGTAGATTTTCCAACGTTTTTTCAACGCATTATTTTGGATACAAAATTTTTTTGTTTTTTGACGAGATGGGATTGAAAAATTCGAGGATCTTAATAGGTAGCTAGAAGGGAGTAATAATATGGAAGCACAAAACAATGAAACATACCGGGAAGACGAAATCAGCTTGAGAGAATTAATTGAAGCTTTGTTGAAAGAGAAAGTCTTGATTGCTATCATAACAGTTGGGGTTTTGATCTTGGCAGCCTTATACACATTGGTTGTATTAAAGCCTGTATACGAAAGCGAAACCATGGTGACAATTGATTTGAGAGAAAACATAAGTACACCATATGGCACCTTTCGCATCCCACTAAGAACAATGGAAGAATATAGAGCCATCGTAAATGGACCAGGAGCAGCGGAGTTGACATTGGCAAGATGGGAAGGGGAGCTAACAAGAGAGAACCTAACCAAAAGGATCACCCTTTCAGGTAGTGAAGATCAACACTTTACAATTAAAGCCACGGGAGGCTCCCCAGAGGAAGCCTACGAACTGCTGACCGTTCATTTGGACAGTTACCGAGAACAAATGGAGATGATGTTAAGACGAATGGCAGTGGATCAGTTTGTTCATGAAAAGACGACAACCGTTATTGCTCAGGAAAAATCGCTGGCACAAATAGAAGAAGATTTAGCTAACACGGAAATGCTGATGGAAAACAAGGAGCGCGTCTTTCACTTAGAAAATGCATTGATATCGGCATCAGACTATGCCCTGTTCTACGCTTCTATAGGAGAGATGGATTTGAGTGAGATTCAAGGGGACAAAATCATCACCCAAACTTTGAATCCAACGTACTTAAAACTGTTAGACAATATGACAGAGCTTCAAATAGCCTACGATCAGACGACAAGCAGATTGAACAGAACATTGAGTGACTTGGAGGCTTTAGAGCAGGAAAGAGCACAGTTGACCCAGTATGCATCCAATCGCCAACAAGCATTTGAAAGCACAGGCAACTTTGAAGATTTCAAAAATGTGATCACAGTGATTAATCGGCCCGAGATTAAAGTTGGGAAAGTCGCCCCTAGAAACGCCTTAAATCTGGCTATTGGAGGGATATTGGGATTAATGATGGGTGTTTTCATTGCCTTTTTCAAATACTATTGGCAAAATAGCAACTAACAATTTTAACAAGGACAGAGAGGTATGTTTTGGGAAAAAAGAAAAGCAAAAAAGTGAAGCAATCAACTAAAAAGAAGGATTTGCATGTGTTGTACCTAGCCCCCATCTTGTTCATAGTGACCATTGTTCCATTGATTGTGTACGGGAAGGTCCTTGAAATTGACGGGTTGGAAATGCTCAACTGGAAAGGTGGAAATACCATCATCGATTTTTTTAGCTACTACAAAGCCATTTATTTCTCAGTGGCTTCTTTTGGGGGCTTTGTCTTATTGCTGTTGTTGAAGTTAACCGGGCAATTTGAATTTAAGAAGTCCAAATATTTGATACCTTTAGGCATCTACGTGTTAGCTGTCTTGCTTTCTTATGGAAATGCAGTTGACAAGGTAGTCGCAACCAGAGGATTTGTAGAGTTATTCCAAGGGGTCTTTGTTTTGGTAGGTTACGCCTTGACAGTAATTTCAGTCATCTATTATGTACAAAATGAGACCCATGTCAAAGTGGTGGTGGGTGGCTATGTGTTTGTAGGCGTGGTGACAGCCATCATTGGCTTTACCCAGTATTTTGGATTTGATCTATTTAGGACATTGACAGTCAGGTATATGATCTTACCCGACTATTTGCACCATATTGCTGAAGAATTGCAGTTCACCTTCGGAGCCAACACCATATATGCCACTATGTACAACACCAATTTTGTAGGAAGTTTTGCCGCTCTACTGATTCCGATTGCCATAGTGCTGTATTTGTATTCCAAAACACCGAAACAAAAAGTGCTGTCTTCAGCTTTTACCATCATGATGTTTTTTGTCCTTTTTGGCTCAAACTCAAGAGCGGGGTTGGTAGGTGTGGCCTTAGGATTGGTGGTGTTGGCGGTGTTGTTGCGTTACGACATCAAGACGAAACCAAAACAAATAATCGTTCCACTAGCAGTGGCTTTGGTGGTGCTAGTGGCATTGAATGTTGTGTCAGATGGCCGTGTGGTTGGACAAATTACCAGACTGAACCCTTTTTCTGAAAGAGAGCGGGTACAACAAACTTCTGAGACAAGGCCACGTTTTGAAGCTTTGAACATGGAAGGGTACAGTCTTGAAATCGTGACAGAGGCTGAAAGTATGCGGATGATCCATGACGGCGAGACTTTAAAGTTTGAGACGCTTGAAGGAGAACCGCTAGATGTGGTGGTGAACGATCAAAGAACCACTTTTGAAGATGAGCGCTATCGTTCATTCCGGTTCGACTTCTTTGAGGAAGAAGGCAAAATCAACGCGAGAGCTTACCATGGCAACTTTGACATCTATTTTCTTGAAAGAGGCTTTGCTATAGCCAGTTCAGGTGGAGTTTTGGCCACTACTCAGGATCCACCTCGAGTGAAATGGATGGACGGATACGAGCAGTTTGCCTCTAGCAGGGGCTATATATGGTCCAGAAGTGTGCCAATGCTGAAAGACAGTTTGTTGGTGGGCCAAGGCCCTGATATGTATGCCATCGCTTTTCCCCAGCAAGATTTTGTAGGCAAAGCCAATTCTTTTAGTAGCCACACAACCATTGTGGACAAACCCCACAATTTGTACCTTCAAATCGGCATCAACACAGGGGTTTTGTCTTTGCTAGCTTTGATGGCAGTATATGTGCTTTATGCCAAAGACAGTCTAGCCCTCTATTTTAGAAAAAAAGAAAAAACCTTTTTAGACTTTATGGGCATTGGTGCTTTTTCAGGCGTCATGGCTTATTTGGGAGCAGGCTTTTTCAACGACCAGATTATTTCTGTGGCCCCTTTGTTCTACGTCCTGACAGGTTTCGGTATAGCTGTAAACCAGTTGGTGATCAGTAAAGAAGGGTCAACAAAAGCATGAACCGGCGGGAGATTATAGAAGAATTGCAACAAGTTCTGTCAGGCAAAACATTGGACGCAGTATTGCCCCCCATTTGCTTCATAGTCATTAACCAATTGACCACCTTGAATCGAGCCATTGTCCTTTCTTTGGCGGTGGCCTTAGGATTGGCAGGACTAAGAGTCATGAAAAAGCAGGCCTGGCAATATGCGGCACTGGGATTGGCAGGGGTTTTGTTTGCATCAGGCCTTTCCTATCTGACTCAGAATGCGACCAGCTATTTCTTGGGGAGCTTGATCAGCAGCGCAGGGTTGTTGTTATTGACCATCATCAGTCTGCTGGTGGGGAAACCATTGGCCGCCTGGATGAGTCATTTAAGCCGTGGCTGGCCTTTATTGTGGTATTGGCGGAAGGACGTAAAACCCGCTTATCGAGAAGTGACCATCCTGTGGCTTTTGATGATGAGCGTGCGCTTGGTTATTCAAATGGGTTTGTACCAACAAGGGAATGTGGCTCGACTAGGTTGGACCAATACTTTGCTGGGGTGGCCAGTGACACTGGTGGTTCTGATATTGAGCTATGTCTATGGGGTATGGCGTTTGCGACAACTTAAAGGACCAGGTGTAGAAGAATTTATGGCTGAAAAATCGCCTCCATGGCAAGGACAAACGCGTGGATTTTGATGTGGCAACAAAAGGGTTTCGAAGAGGAATTCACTTTACTAAACACAAGTGGTGTGCTAATATAATAACAGATGAATCAATCTCCGAGCATATCGACCTGAAGATGATTAAATTATGGTTGATGTGCCGATAGGGTTTAATTGGAAACGATTGAGCCTCCTGATGGAAAGGAGAAGAGAAGCAAGCAACATTTCCATTAGAGGTGTTGTTTTTTTATTTCTCTGATACCCGGAGATTTGTTTCCAAAACAAATTTGAAAGGGGAAAAACATGATTAGAAAGAAGACAAAAACAAGTTTGGTGTGGATGATGGTGTTGTTAATGCTAGCCCAGACAGTGGCATTTGCAACGGGATCCGAAAACAGTGTGACAATGGTTTTGGAAGAAAACCAAGTAGCGACAGGTGAATTGGTTGATTCAGAATTCATGGACATAGGAGGCGCATTCGCCTTTGCTGAGAAAGCAATCAATGGACTGGTGACAAGAGGGATTATCGATGGTATGGGCAATAACCTTTACGAGCCAGAAGGGCTATTGACTAGAGCCCAGATCAGCAAGATCATGGTGTTGTCTTTGGGGCATGAGCCGGTAGACTACACGGGTGACTTTACAGATGTTTCCGCTGACGATTGGTTTGCGCCTTATATCCAGGCAGCAATAGAGGCAGGCATCTTCAAAGGATATGATGATGGTACTTTCAAGCCCAATCAGATCATCAACCGCCAAGAATTGGCAACGGTAGTTGGGAGAGGAGCGGTAGAGGCCAATATCGTGACAGCGGAGAGAATGGCAAGATTTGTCATGGAAAAGTCCGATTTTGAAGACAAAGAATTAGTGCCGGATTGGGCAGCCCATGAAGTGGCTTGGTTGGAGGCGCAAGGCGTGTTTGAAGCCATCGCCACGGAGTATTTTGAACCAACTAGCTCAGTCAATAGAGCAGAAGCAGCTGTGGTAGTTTACAATACGTTACTATTTGAAACAGAAGACCCAACGGTAGAACTTTTAATCACCGGATCTGGGGTATATTCGGAAGTGAGAATTTCAACCGATGATTGGCAAAAATATGAAATGGTGGACAGATTGTATTCGGCATTAAATAGTCTTAAGTTTCATAAAATTGTAAAAACTAGAGGTTATGATCTGTTTGACTTGATTGGCTACCAAAATTTAAGAACAGATCAAAACTACGACGTGACCTTTACATGTGCTGACGGGTATATGTTTGTCAAATCAGTGGATTCGTTAAAGAACACCTACTTTACAGAGGGAACAAAAGAAGAAGTAAGGCCCATTCTGGCAAGATACGTGGCAGTAATATCCGATTACCCTGAAGCAAACTACGACCCACCAATAACATGGGAAGATAGGGAACTGACAGAAGACGACCTGGATCCAGATTTTCCAAAACTCATATTTGGTCAGGCATATGAAGGAGAAATCAATATGCCGGGATGGGGCAAAGAAATCATTAGAATTACAATTGGAGACGAAATAAACTAATAGCATAGATGGGGTTGATGAAGACAGTAGGAGTGAATAAAGGATGATGAAACTGAAAAAATGGACAGGATTAGGTGTGATTCTGGTTTTGATCCTGATGATGGTGTTGGTTGGCTGCAGCCAACCAGTGCCGGAAGAAGTTGAAGAGCCGGAACCAGCGCCGGAAGAAGTTGAAGAGCCAGAACCAGCACTAGAAGAAGTCGAAGAGCATCCCTTGACCATTACAGGAGAAGTGGTGGCAGATCAGGTGTTTGGTTTGGAAACTCTCCAAAACATGACTGAGATCCAATTTGAGGGGACGTTTTTCTCGCTGAATTCTTTTGGAACAGAAGAGCACACCCATTTTAAAGGGATAAAACTATGGCCGCTTTTAGATGAGGTTGTGGGCTTAAGTGAGGACAGCCGTTATGTGACCGTTGTGGCAGAGGATGGCTATCAAGTGACTTTTATGAAAGAACAAATACAGCGACAAGATTACATAGATGAAACAGATCCAGACGTTGAGCTGTCAATCATCATCGCGTGGGAAGAGAATGGTAAAGCCTATGATCCAAACAAAGGCTCTCCCTACAAACTGGTGATTGGACAGTCAGAACCGGGTGATGTGAACAAACCCAATTGGGTAGCCATTATTGAAAAAATTGTGGTGGAATAAGGTGGACAACGAATGGGACATAAACGAATCTACTTAATGATTGCGATTGCTCTGTTGGTGTTGGCGGCAGTGCTCCTTCAATTGCATAATCGAGTTTCTGAGGAAGCCCGAGTAGTAGAAGGGTATTTCCCCAACGAAAAAAACATCACATTGGTGCGAGATTTGTCCGATGATCCCAATGTGGCCATCCATTTTCCAGGCTTGCTAAGAGCTTATGAGGTGGACGGTATCGTCAAAGCTTTTGTGGTCAATTGTGTGGGATATGTAGGATCAGTAGACGTGTTGGTAGCCATAGACGATGTGAACCATTCAATAAAGGGGTTGGAGATCCTGAACCACGAAGAAACCCCCCGTTATGCGGAACATATTGCATCTGACTGGTTTATTCAGCGATTTTTGAATCAACCAACAAAAACCTATTTAAACTTAGTCGTTTTGGAAAAAGAGAACCCGGAAGACATTGTACAAGTCACAGGAGCCACTGTCAGTTCTCAAGCTGTGGTTCATGGGGTCAACAGTGCCATGGGTGCGTATGAATACTTGAACCAGGACAACCTGATGAGCCGCGTACCCGATGTGGTGCCTCAAGAGTTCTTTCAAAGAGACACGAACAGTTTTGCAATCAATTGGGAAGGAGGGTCTGTCAGAATTAACACAGACACCATTCAGACTTACGAACAAACCATACAGGAAGTGGTGCTGATTAATACGACAGGGACAGAAATAGGGATGACGGTAAAAGGACCAACCCTACGACAGTTATTGGAAGCAGAAGGTTTGGACCTGGATGATTATGAAGGGATTGGTGTAACGGCTCGAGACGGCTATTATGCGATGATTGATCGTGAAAAATTAGAAAAACGGGATGTGATTCTGGTTTGGCAAGTGGATGGTGAGGAATTGGATGAGGCTGAAAAACCCATGCGAGTCGCTGTCCCTGAGGAATTGGGGCCATATTGGGTTAAAATGGTAGCCCATATTGATCTGTATGATGCCATTTCGCCCAAAGCTATTGAAAAAGTTCATTTTTTCGAAGCGTTGACAAGAGAATTGCCTATTTATGCTTATGAATATTACGGAACTCGAGACAAATCCTATGAAGTAGGGCGAATCTTGCGCCAATTCGATTTTGTGGATGAGAAAGGACTTTTTACCATGGGTGCCGCGGATGGCCTGATAAAAAACGAAACCATTGCGGCAGTTCGACAGCGGTATTACATCAAAGTAGAAGGCGAAAACGCACCTATGAATATCGCTCCAAATTTCAAGCTGGGAATGAATGTGAAGCATATGACCTACTTTTCAACCACAACAGACAGCGTGGTGTTTCCTGATCAAATGGGCAAAGTGATGATCACAAAAGAAATTGACGGATCCATGGCCTTACCTATGGGTCAGCTGCTGCAACAGGCAGGCATGGTGTGGGAAGAAGACACTCAGTTAGTGGTCTTCAATACCCAGGAACAAAGCCTGGAAATACCCATAGCCCAGTTGGAAGACTATCAGGTGGTGCTATCAGGCCAACAGGTAGATCTTTATCATCATCAACAGGTAATGTCGGATCTATTAAGGATAGAAAAGCATGATCAATAAAAAGCGGTCTTTTATACAATTGATTTCAGCAATTGTCATTGGCGTTTTTGGATTGCTCTATTACGCCTACTTGAAAGATCTTGTGGACTTTAGATGGTTTTCTCTTGGTGATCTCAATCCTTATGGTGGATGGAGTGCCATCAAGGCTTCCTTTATGGATTTGTCCTACCGCTGGCGTGGGGTGACCCAGTCAATAGCTTTGAGCATTGCCATTACAGGGACTTCCTTGTTCTTTGGTCGGCTGTTTTGTGGCTATTTGTGTCCTGTGGGAGCGCTGCAAGACGCTTTTAAAGCAGTAGGTGAAAAAGTAGGCCTAACCCCCATAAAACTAAGAAAAATAGGACCTTTTCATCTTGAATGGATGAAATACGGGGTGTTGGGAGCTTTGCTAGTAGCCAGTGTATTGGAACGAGGACATTATGTTTCCCCCTACTCTCCTTGGTTGGCTTATTTGAATATGTTTTCAGGGTTCAGCTTTGGAGTAGGAGGGGTGGTGCTGTTGGTACTAGTTGTAGGTTCTCTTCGAACCAAAAGATGGTTTTGCCGTTTGCTTTGTCCATTAGGAGCATTTCAAGCCCTGTTATACGCTTTGGGACCTATGAAAATTAAAAAAACTGAAAGCTGTGAAGGCTGTAGCGCTTGCTTCAAAGACTGCCCAGTAGAAATCGTCAATGAAACAGAAGTTATTTCGCCAGAATGCGTCAATTGCTTGAACTGTACCCAAAACAACTGTCATAAGGGACAAACTCCGTACCAAACAACCATTGTAGGCAAAAAAATAAAAAAAGGTCCCTACTTGGCGATAGGCTTGAGTTTCTTTCTTATGCTGTTTGTGTGGTTGCCTTTTATGGCGGGACCAGGACAATCAAGCAATGCTATGGTGTTAGAAGGCTTAGTTGATGGAGTGTACCATAGCAACGGCACAGGCTTTGGAGGACAGATTCAAGTAACGGTAACCATTTCGCAACAACAGATTAACCAGATACAGGTGGTGCATCACAAGGAAACAGAAGGCTACTACGAAGAAGTATTTAAAGCCTTGTCTCAAGAAGTGATCAACACGCAAAATCTAAACGTGGATACCATTAGCGGTGCCACTGTCACCAGTCGAGGATTTATCAACGCGATAAGAGGCGGTGTCGGGATGGGTATGCCTCGAGAATAAAGAGGGAGGACATCTCATAAAAAAGGGTCAATTTATTAATAAATTGTCAATAAATAAACGACAAATTTGTGTTATACTCTTTCTTGCCTGCGCAATCTTGGGAAACCAATTCAGCTAGGTAGAACACAAATTTTAGGAGGTAACATGCGCAAACTTAACAAACTAGTCATCTTTATGATCATTATGACTCTGTTGGCATCATTGGCAGCTTGTGGACCATCACCGGCCCCACAGCCAGATGAGCCAGACGAACCAGAAGTGGAAGCCATTTACACACCGGGAACCTACACAGGTGAAGGCTTTGGAATGAACGGAACAATCCAGGTGGCGGTCACAGTGGATGAAATGTCAATCGTCTTCATTGAGATTCTGGATCATATTGAATCAGCAGGAATAGCTGATCCGGCTATTGAAAGAATCCCTGAACAAATCATTGACAACCAATCTTTGGAAGTGGAATCTGTTGCTGGCGCCACATTGACATCCGCAGGAATTGTGGAAGCTGTCGAGCAAGCACTGAGAAAAGCCAAAGGAGAAACAGCGGGCGAAGAAGATGAGACAGAAATGGCTTTTGATGATCCAGACGTGATCATTGTAGGTGCTGGCTTTGCCGGTATCAACGCAGCCATTGAAGCGGCAGATCTAGGAGCGAAAGTGTTGTTAATTGAGCAAACGGGAATCATCGGAGGGTCTATTCGATATGCAGGAGGCACCTTGTCTGGAGCCAACACACAAATGCAAATCGATGCAGGCATCGAAGATACCGTGGATAAATTCATAGAAGACATCAACCGTTTAGGAAGAGGCACCAACATACCAGAATTGACGCAGTTCCACGTTGAAAATTCAGCAGAAGCCGTTAATTGGATCGATTCCATAGGCGCTGACTTTGGAGATCGTCAACCCACACAACCTGCTACATACGAAGCCTTTGGCACACCAAGAGAGCACCGTGTGACAGGTGGTGGCATTGGTTTATTGGAAACAGTAACCCCTTTGTTGGAAGCCCATATTGAAAATGGAAATGTGGTCTTGTTGCTGAACACGAAAGTCACAGATATCCTAATGGATGGCAAAGCGGTGACAGGCGTAATCACAGAAGAAAGACAATACGAAGCCAAAGCAACCATTCTTGCAACAGGTGGCTACGGACACAACGAAGAGTGGATCAACCGATACAACTTTGACAATGTGCTGTCATCTGCACCAGCCCATGCAACAGGCGATGGTTACGTATTTGCTGAAAAAGCAGGGGCTCAGTTTGCCAACATGGAATACTTGCCAGCCTACGCAGGTGGGGTACCTGTTTCTGAAACAGGGTTTGTGACAAGTGTCACAGCCAACACCACCAAATACCCAGGAGTGATTTGGGTGAATGTGGCAGGTGAGCGTATGGGAGATGAAATCGACATTTCTCCAGGTCCAAAACAAGACATCTGGGCGGATGCACCAGAGAACATCGTTTACATTTTGATGACAGAAAGCATGCGAGAAACGCAAGATCCCATTCTTAGTGGCGACGAAGGTTGGGCGAGATTTGATGAAGAAGTGGCAAAAGGAGAAGTGATCTTCAAAGCCGATACCATAGAAGCCTTGGCTGAAGCGACAGGAATTGACGCTTCCGGTCTGAGTGCAACCATTGAGAGATACAATGGATTCGTGGAAAATGGAACCGATGAAGACTTTGGAAGAACCAATGCCATGGAATCATTTGAAGAAGGTCCTTACTATGCCATCAAAACCGTTCCTTATGTTTTGTTGACAAAAGGGGGTCCTTTGATGAACACACAAGCCCAGATTTTAGATGCGAACAATGAGCCTATCGTTGGATTGTACCAATGTGGCGAGTTGATTGGCGGTTCCAATATTGGCGGAGAAGCTTCTGTAGGTGGATTGGCCAATACCATCTGTGTGGTATGGGGTAAAAACGCTGCCAGAAATGCGGTTGCATACGCATTAGAACAATAAAATCATTACACAAACAAAAAAGGTGTTGTCAAAGCCCAAGTGCTTTGACAACACCTTTTTTTATAAAGAAAAAAATCACACAATCTCCCACAATGTTTTCTAGAAAATATGGTATACTGAATCCATTAGAAAAATCAGAATAAAGGAGATAAATATGCGTTGGATCGAGTTTGATAAAATGGAAAACTTCATGAAGGCAGTATTTGTGGCAGCTGGAGTTCCGGAAAAAGATGCCGCCATTTGTGCCAATGTGTTGATAGAATCGGACAAACGGGGCATTGATTCCCACGGCATTGGCAGACTGAAACCCATCTACATTGATCGCATCCGGGAAGGGATCATCAATCCTGTGACAACCGTTGATGTGATCAAAGAAGGGCCCACTACTGCCGTGTTGGATGGCAACAATGGCATGGGACAAGTGGTCTCCAAAAAAGCCATGAACATGGCGATCGAAAAAGCCAAGCTATTTGGCATGGGAATGGTAGCAGTTAGAAATTCCAACCATTACGGTATTTCCGGATATTATGCCACCATGGCGACAGAAGCGGGCATGATCGGCATGACCGGCACCAACGCCAGACCTTCCATTGCCCCTACTTTTGGTGTGGAAAACATGTTGGGTACCAATCCTTTGGTATTTGGCATGCCCACAGATGAAGCCTTTCCGTTTGTGTTGGACTGTGCCACCTCTATTACCCAGCGAGGGAAAATTGAAGTGTATCAAAGAGAAGGAAAAGACCTGCCAGAAGGGTGGGTTATTGGTGCCAACGGCCAACCGAGAACAGATACAGAAGAAGTCTTGAAAGACCTTCTGACAGGAGGCGCAGCATTGTCTCCTCTAGGTGGAATTGGAGAAGAATTAGGTGGTTACAAAGGATATGGCTATGCCACCATTGTCGAAATCCTTTCGGCAGCGTTGCAAGGCGGCGCTTTCTTAAAAGCTTTATCCGGGCACCAGGATGGAGAAAAGACACCTTATCGATTAGGGCATTTCTTTATGGCCATTGATGTGGAAGCTTTTACTGAACTAAAAGCCTTCAAAAAAACCACGGGAGATATCCTAAGAGAATTGCGTGCCTCAAAAAAGGCGCCGGGACAAGAACGCATCTACACGGCAGGAGAAAAAGAACATCTGGCTTGGGAATACCGAAAAGACAAAGGCGTTCCTGTCAACGAAGCTCTAGAAAAAGACATTCAAGCCATTGAAACAATCTACGGCATCACGATCTAATCTAGGAAAAGGTGACGGCATGAAAGAAAAACTATTGGCTGTTGATCGGTGGGTGGTCTTGACTTGTCACAAGATCACACAAGAAAACGCTCTGATTAGGCAGAGCGTGATAGGAATTAACCGATGGGTGACGAAAGTATTCTATGTGCTATATGGCGGCATGTTGGTCTATTTGTTGTTCATGGACCGTGTTCTTTTCATGCCCTATTTTGCAGGGCCTTTTTTGGCCTATGTTATTTCCCGGGCAATACGGCTTGGCTATCGGCGAGCACGTCCATTTGAGTCGTTAGACTATACCAGCCACTTTCCCCATAGCAACGATCCTTCATTCCCCAGCATGCATGCCATGTCGGCTTTCGTCATTGGATTTGCCACTTTTCAAGTAAATGGTTTTCTTGGAGGGCTGGTTTTGTTGTTGGCTGTTCTGACGGCAACCTCCCGAGTGTTGGCAGGGGTTCATTATCCTTCCGATGTGTTGGGAGGTGCGGGAATAGGATTGATGTCAGGTTGGGTGGTCTTTAGCATTTTGTAAAACAATCGCATCCACTAGAAGCTTCCACAGAGGCGTGCTTGTCACAATGGCAATAGGCACATCTTTGCGCTTTGAAGTGGATAAGATCCACATCAGAAGATAGAAAACCTGGTTTGGCAGGTTCATGAGCCATTAAATCGGTGCTCAGGTATTTTTTGTTGTCATCAGGAAAAACGGTGACCACCACTTTATCCGGCCCAATTTGATTTTGGGCTTCCAAAGCAGCAATGAAATTGGCACCAGAAGAAATACCCACACCTAGACCCAACTCTCTAGCTAATCTTTGAGCCATAATGATGGCATCTCCATCATCCACTTGAATGATGGCATCCAATTCAGCTAGATTGACAATATCAGGAATAAACTCATCGGATATGCCTTGGATACGGTGTTTTCCAACCTTATAACCAGTGGACATGGTAGGAGAGTTGCTGGGTTCCATGGGATGTAGCAAAATATCCGGATTGTTGCTTCTCAAATAGCGACCAATGCCCATGATGGTGCCGCCTGTTCCTACTCCCGCAACAAAACAATGCGGGACTAAACCCTGTCCGGTCAACTGTTGCCAGATTTCAGGGCCAGTGGTATGGTAGTGGGCATCGCAATTATGCTCATTGGAAAACTGTCTAGGCAGAAACCCATGAGGCAATTCTTGAGCCAGCTTTTCCGACAATTCAATGCTGCCTAAGAACCCGCCTTGATCCTTGGAGACCAATTGAATGTCTGCGCCAAAACTTTTAATGAGATTGATCCGTTCTTGGCTCATCCAATCTGGCATAAAGATGGTGACAGGATGTCCCAAGGCCCGACCAATAGCAGAAAAAGCAATGCCCGTATTGCCGCTGGTGGCTTCAACAATGGTGGAGCCTGGACGAATGGCCCCGTCGGCATAGGCTTCCTTTAAAATATATAAAGCCATGCGATCTTTGATGCTGCCTGTTAGGTTGTAGTGCTCCGCTTTCACATAAATAGTGCGGGGAGCGCCTTTATACAGGAAATGTATTTCCAATAAGGGGGTTTTGCCGATCATGCAAGACAAAAATCGGAACTGTGTTTTGGTGAATGGTTGACTCATGAAAGACCTCCTTGTATCAAATGTCAATGAAGTTTTTAGCATTATATAGCAAAACGGAGAAAGATAAAAGCTTTTTGTTTCAATTTCGTAACCCGAATGTAATATTATGTTGACAAAAATGGATTATACTAGTCACAACACCAAGTATTCTTGTTGAATACGGTAAATGTGAAAGAAGTGAGTGAAATGAAAAAGATCATCCTGCTAATTTTATTGGTTTTAGCATTGACAAGTATAACCGGTTTTGGCGCAACATTCTCAGACATCAGTGGAACCCCCTACGAAGAGGCGGTTTCATTTTTGCATGCCTTCGAAATCGTGGATGGCTTCCCGGATGGGTCTTTCCGTCCCGATGAAACGGTCACCCGAGCCCAGGTAGCCAAGATGACGACGATTATGATGGGATACAAGGATTTTGTTGCCAATATGGAAAGCACTTATACAGATATGACCAACCATTGGGCATCCCGATACGTGGATGTGGCCAATGCTTTTGACATCGTGCATGGGTATTTGGATGGCACATTTGGTCCCGATGACAACATCACCTACTCAGAAGCGGTGACCATGGTGGTTCGAACTTTAGGGTACACCGATGCCAGCTTGCCAGGCAACTGGCCCTTTGACTACTATGTAAAAGCAGGGGATCTTGGCATTGTTAAAGATATACCCATCACAGCTGGTGCCGCTACTCGAGGAGATGTGGCTTTGATGATCTATCGCGGGTTGTTTCAAGAATACGGAACGGTAAATAATGGACAAATCTGGCAATCTAGCAACAAAACCATGTTGTCAAAATTGGGAAGCGAAAAAACAGTAGCCATTACGCCTCAGCTGGTGACACAGTATCAAGACCAAATGGATCTAAGTCCTTACCTATATTATTCAGGGGTGCTTTATTTTAACAAGGAATCTCGACCCATATACTTTAAAAACATCAACAGCCAAACCTATGAAGGGGTAGTAAAAGCCATCACAGGTCAGACCATCATTGTAGAAGACCCCAACGGCAACCGAAAACCTTTTGGCGTCAATGGCACACCCATTACCTTCAACCAAGCAAAAGGAACGATTAGCAGCTTGCAAAATGCCCATGTAAAAGTGGTGTACGAAACCCAGAACAACCAAGAAGTGGTAAACGGGGTCATTGCCACAAAAGTGACAGACATAGCCCTTGTCACAGAGCCTTACCAAGGAGGCAACCGATTCAATGGGTGGGCATTGCCCATGAATGGCAACCAAGTGAATGGGGATAAAATCCAAGTTTCAGGAGCTGCCGAAGAACTGAGCGAAATCAGAGCCAACGATGTGGTTTACGTTTATGAAACAGAAGAACCGTCAAACCAAAAAAGCCACCTTTCTATTCATGTTGTCAGAAATCGAGTAGAAGGAACATTGACAGAAACAGGCAACAACACCGTCAACGGCTATAGCATCATAGCAGGAAGACGCTACAACCACAGCGAGATCTACACACCTGTTAATCCATTTGCGCCAGGCTACTATGTGGAAGCTTACCTGGACGCTTTGGGCAACGTGGTACAATATCGGGTGATAAGAGATATGCAACAACCTAACCAATATGGATTGATTCTGTCACTGGCTCAACATACAGACCCTCAGTTGTTCCAAATCAGCCTGTTGGACAATGCCGGACAAGCTAGACAATACACCATCAGTCGCGAAACCGCCATCCAACAAAATCTGGCGTCGGGACAGGTGATCCAATACAGTCTTAGAAATACCACCATTACCAATGTGGCCAGACGAACCCTAGAAGCATACGACGGCAGCTACAATGCCACCACTGGTTATTTGGTCAATGCCGATGCTATCATCAACACCAACACCATCCTGTTTCACAAAAGCAATGGGAGCTGGACAAAAATGAGCCAAAACCAATTGGGCGAATTTGTGAAAGGCCGAATCATCAGGAATACCGGAGGCAACTACGTAGAATTCATGTTGCTGGACGAAGGCATACGGGTGACTTATCCCAACACCCTTTACGGGGTGATTCGAGACAATGCCATGGTACTGGACGCGAATGGAGACCGGGTTCACAAATGGACGGCTTATGTGGATGGAAACACCGACACCCTATACAGCAGCAGTGGCAAAACAGAATCTTTGGAATCATGGAACCAATCCAAAGGCCAACTCGTCAAAATAACCATGGCCCAAGATCGAGTCACTGGTTTTAGTGTTCTCAAACCAGAAATAGACTTTGCGCCTATTGAAAGGGTCTATGACAGCAACTTGTTGCGGGTGCAAGGGACCTTTTATGAATACAGCCAACAAGCCGTCATCTATGAAGGCGTAAAAACCGACACGGGTTATACCGTAGTAGGCACGCTGACAAAAGACGACATTGCCACAGGCGATTGGGTCCGTCTCTACGACCTCTACGGCAACTATGACGGCATTATGGATATCTTGATTGTCATCAAACCATAACCCCTTTGTAACAGACATGTAATATTAGGGAGAAGGTTAACTGATAAGATAAGAATGTAAGTATGCGGGATTCCGCAGAAAATAAAAAAATTTAGGAGGAACAAAGACATGAAGAAGATTCTTTCATTAGTACTAGTCATCGCATTAGTACTAGGATCATTCAGCTTCGCGTTCGCTGCTCCAGTTTTAACTGACGTTGCTGGCGAAGATTACGAAGAAGCTGTATCAGTTCTGACTGCTCTTGGTGTGGTTACTGGATATCCAGATGGCACATACAAAGCAGAAAGAGTTGTCACAAGAGCTGAAATGGCCAAGTTATTGGTTGAAGCCCTTGGATATGGACAACTCGCAGGTGGAACGGCTCCATTTAGTGACACAGCAGGTCACTGGGCAGCTGGTAGCATCGGTTTGGCATCAGGTATCGAATTGGTACAAGGATACCCAGATGGTACATTCAAGCCAGATGCAACCGTTACTTTTGACGAAGCGGTTACTATGATTCTTAGAGCATTGGGTTACACCGATGAGTCTTTAAGAGGCGCATGGCCAACAAACTACAAGATCAAAGCAATCGATCTTGGTCTATACGATGACACAACAGCTCAAGCTGGTGGCGCGGATAGAGGAAATGTTGCCATTATGTTGTTTAACGCTTTGAACGCATCTCAAGTTGAAGTTAAAGATGGCGTTGCAACAGAAGTAAGCAGAGACGGTAGAGTACAAAAGCTGATAGACAAAGTTGGCGATTTCAAAACTGCTACAATTTCAACAGATGATCTTGACGACATGGATTCAGCAATTGACTTAATGCCTTACTTATATCATGAAATCGAATATTATGAAAACAAAGCAGGCGAAGTGGCTTATGTTTCTAAATTGGTTTCAAAAGAGTATGTAGGTGTTGTAGTTGAACCATCAGCTAGTGGAAAACTAAAAGTTGAAGATGCAGCAGAGAAAACAAAAGAGTTCAATGTTACGTCAGCAACAGCTTTATTCTTTAATGGAGATGTAGCAGATGAGACTGAGATAACTGACTTGGCAACTAATAGAACGGCTGAAGTTCGAGTTGTTTATGACAGTGACAATGTTGTCAAAGGTGTCGTAGCTGAGCAATCAAGAGTTGTAAGAATTGTTCAAGAATACAGCTCAAGAACACCACTTAGACTTAATGGTCTTGGTACGGGTAGAATAGACCTTCCATCAGATGATGGGGACTTAGATCTTGATAGTTTGATAGTAACGGGTGCAGTTGATACACTTCAAGAAATTGAAGAAGATGACATCGTGCATGTTTATTCTGCAGATGGAGATTCAAAAGTGAAGTTGCTAGTTGTTAGAAATACAGATTCAGGTAGATTTACGCAAAGAAACTCAGCTACAAGAGGTGTTTTTGGTGGAAAAACTTACAATCTTTCAAGATACGAAGGTAGAACAGCTGACTTAACAACAGGTCAATTAGGCGATACATTCGACCTTTACTTGGATAAAGATGGTAGAATTTTCTACATGGAAGAATCTAGCACAGAAACAACAGAAACGTATGCCGTTTATATCAACCAAGCTCCAGGAAAGATTGATAGTGACGAATTTGACGATGAAGACACGGTGGTCGATACTTATCCAAGAATTCGAGTATTCACGGAAGGTGGAGATGTTGTCATTTATTCTCTAGCTGTAACGGTAGATGATTTGGAAGGTACAACCTCAACAACACCAAAAGCATTTGGAGATGTTAAAGTTTATTTAGATGGAGACGACATTAAATTTGCAGAAATCTTAGACGGAAAAGATCTAGTTGAGATTGAAATAAACAGCGACGGAAGAGTAACTAGTGTGACTAAAGTTACAGGAACATATGATGATTTTGACAAGGATGATATGCTTGTTGAAGATGTTTACGATGTGACAAACAGCACAGTTATATTTAATGTATCAGACGATGATACGGCTAATTGGAGAGTTATTGCACCATCTTCTCTAGCAAATAATGCTAAAGGTAGTTTTGACTATAGTGGTTTCCGAGTAACAGCTATGACGGTAACTGAAGGACTTGAAACAGGAGACATTTACGCAGTCGTGACTTCAGTTGTTGACTATAGAGATGGAAGCAAGAACGTCAAGAAAATCACTGCATTGTTGAATGGTGTAGAAGTAGAGTACTTAACAAAAGCATTTGATGATGTTGACTATGATGTTGAAGACAAAGTTGTTGAGTTGACAATGGATGGAGACAGAGTGACTGATGCAAAAGCTGTGACAAGTGCTGCGGTAAAAGTTAACTCAATTGACAGTACTAGAATCAGACTTGATGATGGGAAGATTTGGACCCTTGATTCAAATGTTGCAGTATACATCATCGATGATGGTGATTATACAGTTGGATCTTTAGCTGATGTATGGAAAGGCGACTGGGTTGAGCTATATCCAGAAGATAGCAATGGTGTCAAAGTAATCGTCTTGAACTTGGACGTACAAGCAGCATTAGAAGAAGCAGCAAGCTAATAAAAGTGCGAAACGTTGCTCTATAAGCCACTAGGCGAAAAGAGCGGAGGCACATGCAAAGGAGCAGTTTCACTGCTCCTTTGTGTTCTCTAACTGTTTTATCAACACGACAGGTGAAAAACCTGTCCGGAATCAACAGTCAAAGATTCTGGGTCTGAGCCCCCTGCACCGCAACCTGTACTGTCAAAGCAGGTTTGGTGAAGCCAGGTAAGGTCGTAACCGGTGGAAGTCCGGTGCGGGATTCTTTAAAAGATTGCTAAGGCAAGTGAAAGCGAATCCATAAACATGGGTCTTGTCAAAATCGTGTCTGCTGTTAAAATTAATCGTCAAGTCGTTTGCTTGGCAGACACCCGTCATCTTGAAATAGTTGGCGGACTGAGGTACAATTGGCTGTTAAACCTCGGTGAAACAAGTCCTTAGTGGATGCCTAAGGCAATCAAAAATAGGGATAGATGAAACGGAACGTTTGATGCTGCATGAGGGGAGGGGGGACAGCCTCGAAGATCTTTGTGCGGGCTCAGCGGGTTCATAGTAGTGTAGATCTTCTGCCGTTTGGATACCTATGGCAACATGGGTAGAGGATAAAACAGAAGGGAGCGAAGGAACCCAGTCGATTAAGTGTGAATGCGCAAACCACGACAGTCGATGGAACGCCGTATGCGATGAAAGTCGCACGTACGGTGTGGTCCTACACGAAAACTTAGGTTAGTGAGGAATGACAGATAAACAAGCTAACAAAGTAAGTGAGGAATGACATAAAATAAGCCCACTGCAGTTAGTGAGGAATGAATATTAAGACAAAAAAAAGAAACCGAATGGGGATTTCCCCGTTCGGTTTTTTATGCGTCAAATGTAAAAAATATTGCCACGACTCATGAATTGTTGTATTCTGTAAATAGCGCATTCACATAAAATCGATGGAACGCCGTATGCGATGAAAGTCGCACGTACGGTGTGGTCTTGTTATAACCTTAAACTGGGAAGACAAGAATGACACTCCAACAGTTGTAGAACCAACAGGTCAATTTTTTGGAAAATCAATAGAAGAAGGCGGAGGCACAGCTGTTTTTGAAGTGGGCAATGGTGCCAGTGCTTACCTTGAAAACTATAGTAGATGTTGTGGATCGATAGACGCTCCAGCAACGATACACGAGTATTCTACTGGGTGGATAGCTCATGGCTACAATACAATGGGTCTTACCAACTATTCAGGCACGATTGATAGCCTATCCGAAAGCTCGATAACCATAAACGGGACACCCCATGATATTGGAGAATACGGTGCTTTGGTATGGAGTTCCCTAGGGTACTTAGATTATAGCCAATTGCAGACAGGTAACTCCGTTACGGTTTATATGAGTTCTTCTGGAGGCGTAGGATTAATTATTTTAAATGTAACTTGATAGGCAAGTAACAAACCCCACTACACATGTTGTGTAGTGGGGTTTTGCATTAGATCTTTAATCTATTAGCGATTTCAATCAATCGTTTGGTCTGGTGAACCACAGCGGGTTTTACATCTTCAACGATTTTCCCATCTGAACCTTGAGAGGCCGATGTGCCATAGGGATTGCCACCAGCTTTAAAAATGGAATCGTCTGTGTAGCCGGTTGGAACGATAACGGCACCCCAGTGCATCATGGTGGTGTAAAGGGACAAAATAGTGGCTTCTTGACCCCCATGGGGATTTTGTGCCGAAGTCATGGCGCTGACCGCTTTGTTGACAAATTTGCCTTGAGCCCATAGCCCACCTTGTTGATCAATAAACTGCTTCATTTGTGAGGCCATATTGCCAAATCGTGTGGGGACGCTAAACAAAATGGCATCTGCCCAATCTAGATCGTCTGAAGTGGCGACCGGAACAGAAGCTGTGGCCTCTACATTGGCTTTCCATGCGGGATTGGCATGGATGGCTTTTTCTGGAGCCAATTCTTGAGCTTTGACGAGTCTCACATTAGCACCCGTTTCTTCTGCTGCTTCCTTGGCCCAACTAGCCAATTGGTAATTGATACCGGTTGCACTATAATAAACAATGGTTAAATTGATAGGTTTCATAATAATCTCCTTTCGTACAGTATATTTTTGTAATGAGTTCATTGTATCACAACAAATCGTTAATGTAAATAACTATCAATAGAAAAGAATTATCATATAAACCACTATTCGTCAAAAAAAGCCATCATTAACCCAATATCACCCGAAAAGACGATGTTATTCTTGCTTGTTTTCCTTTAAAATAATCAAAACGGTAGTAACAAATAGGCCGATTAGCAAAAAGAGAGGTTTGGGAATGGACGCTGAGGGAAAAAAAGTATTATTTTCCATTATCGGCATTATGCTGGTAGTTATCATTGCATTGTATTGGTTAGGATGGTGAGGTAAGAAAATTGAAGGAGGTAGGTATGAAGAACGGGAGAAAAAGATCAAAAATAGGATGTGCTTTAATAGTGGTGTTATTGATTATCAATAGTGCCATGGGTGTTTTTGCGGCGCCGCAGGTACAATCAGTTGCCCCTCATTGGGCACAGGTGGTCATAGACGATTGGCTGATGGAAGAATGGGCGTATGGTTATCCTGATGGCACTTTCCAACCAGAGGGAGCCATTACAAGAGGAGAGTTCATGGCATTGGCCAACCGGGCATTTGGTTTCGATGAGGAACAAAGACAACCTTTTTTAGATGTGGAGGAAACCCATTGGTATGCCCAAGAGGTGGGGAAAGCAATGAAAGCAGGCTACATAAAGGGTTATCCTGATGGCACCATGGCACCGGACAACCCCATTAGTCGACAAGAAGCAGCCACAATGATAGCAAAGATTATGGATTTAAAGGAAGATATGACGGATTCCAATAATTTTTTGGATAATGAGACCATCCCTTACTGGAGTCAAGGATACATAGGAGCGGTGGCGGCATCAGGTTATATGAAAGGTTATCCTGATGGCACGTTCAGGCCATTTGAATTTATTACAAGAGCCGAAGCTTTGGTGGCGCTCGACAGCGCTGTTTACGAAGGCGTTTGGGTCATTAGAGAAGAAGGAACCATGGGACCTGATGAAGAACAGGAAACCATTGAGAAAAATGTGGTGGTTAAGACAAAGGATTTGACGCTTCAAAATGTGAAAATAGAAGGAGACCTTATCCTTGAAACCAATACACAAGGAGAAATTTTACTATACAATGTAACAGTGACAGGCAATGTGTGGATAAAGGGCAAAGGGGCAACAATTGAAATGACTGGCATCAACCGCATTCAAAAAATGACGGTAACAGAAGAGGCAACGGATAGCGAGATTGATTTGTCACAAAACACCATCATACAGCAGTTGATTCTTGATGCACCGGCGGTGGTGACCATCAATGGCATTATTCAAGAGGCATTGGGGAGTTTTGCTAGAACGTCTTCTTACCGAATGAAGTTGCCTGTCAACTTACAACCTAGGCCTAGTAGACCGACTCAACCAGATCCAGAACCTTCTGAATTTGCAGGAGGAGAAGGCACCTTAGAAGATCCTTGGCAAGTGGCTACAGCCGAACAGTTGAACAGCGTAAGAAATTATTTGGGAGAGGAGCATACCGATAAATATTTCATCCAAACCAGTGATATTGATCTGGGCGTGGCCCCATGGAACGAAGGAGAAGGTTGGGAGCCGATTGGAGATCGAAATGAACCGTTTAGAGGACACTATGATGGCGATCACCAGGTGATCACTGGATTATGGATTGATCGAAATGTAAATGAACAAGGGCTGTTTGGAAGTGTGGGTCAAGATGGAAGTGTACAAAACTTAGGTCTTGAAGATGTATTTGTGAAAGGCAGAGAATATGTAGGTGGCTTGGTTGGATATGCAGACAGGGCAAAAATTTCCAGATGTTACACAACTGGTCAAGTTACGGCGAATGAGAATTACGCATACGCGATTGGTGGATTGGTCGGTTATTTGAACAATTATGGAACAGAGGAAATGGCTGTTATCAATGAATCCTATTCTACGGCTTCTGTAACAGGAAGAACGGAAGTAGGCGGATTGGTTGGTCAAATCTTAGCCAAAGCAGAGGTAAAGAATTCGTATGCAACGGGACAGGTTATAGGAACAGGTGAAACAGGAACCAAGGTAGGTGGTTTGATAGGTGGCTCTTACGATGGCATCGTCATAAACAGCTATGCGACTAGTCATGTGGTAGCAAGCGAGGCACAACATGTTGGAGGATTGGTTGGATTTGCAACGATTACATGGCCGGTTAACAGCTATTGGAACAAAGAAAGCAGCGGACTGGAAGGAGACAACGACGGTGTGGGCAATCAAACCTTGGCAACTTCAGGCGTCGTAGGTTATGACACAAACGTTATGATCATGATGCTTAACAGCGTACCGGTTTACGTTGATTGGGATTTTGATTATATTTGGACAATCATTCCAGAAGAGAGCTATCCTTACTTGAGATGGCAAGACGATAAAAACATACCTTATCCTCCTAGTGAATTTGCAGGAGGAGAAGGCACCTTAGAAGATCCTTGGCAAGTGGCTACAGCCGAACAGTTGAACAACGTAAGAAATTATTCGGGAGAGGAGCACACCGATAAACATTTCATCCAAACCAGTGATATTGATCTGGGCGTGGCCCCATGGAACGAAGGAGAAGGTTGGGAGCCGATTGGGACATTAGATCAAGAGAATTCCATGCCATTCAGAGGATCGTATGATGGAGGCGGCTACACCATTGAGAATATGGTGATTGACAAACAAGAGGATACCGCAGTGGGACTCTTTTGCTACACACTTGATGCGACGATAAAAAATGTACATTTGGAAAATGTGGTCATTATGGGTGAAGATGGGGTAGGCAGCTTAATTGGATACGGAGTGGACACCACGGTTCAGAACATAGAAGTTACCAATGGCATTGTATCAGGAAGAGAGCATGTAGGTGGTTTGATAGGAATCATTGTGACATGCGAGATCAGCAATGTCACCACTTCTATTACAGTGGAAGGACATAGAGACGTAGGTGGTTTGATAGGAAGGACCATGGTTGCCTCTCAAGAGGCACTTACAGTAGTCAATGCTCATGCATCAGGCAATGTAATCGCTAGCGATACGGACAGCAGGGAGATTGGCGGTTTGATCGGGTGGCAACAAGGAGGCATTGTCAAAAACGTGTCGGCAGCAGGCAATGTCACAGGAAGTGCTTTTGTAGGTGGTTTGGTAGGCAGGTTGAATGATGGCGGAATAGAATCTGCTTTTGCTACTGGCAATGTATTTGGAAACAGTGACATGGGTGGCTTAGTGGGTTTTCTAGCAGGTGTGGTCACCGATGCCTACGCTTGGGGCAATGTCACAGGTGTTGAAAGAGAGGGTGTAACGATTGAAAATATGGGTGGTCTTGTGGGTTCTTTAGGAGCCAAGGGAGACGGGGACACAATATCGGATACCCCAGGAATAGTGACTCGTACCTATGCCATAGGAGAAGTAAGCGGCGATTTGGCGATAGGAGGGCTTGTGGGCAATGTTCAGGTAGGCACCATTTCAGACAGTTACTTTCTTGAAAGAGAGGATGTAGATGGGGTTGGAACAGGAGAAGGTAGCCCAACAGCTGTTTCTTTGGAATATTTAGGCTACATGATCACTTTCCCCAACTGGAATTTTGAGACAGAATCGCCTTATATTTGGGGGTTGAATCCAAATGAGAACAACACCTTGCCATTTTTGAGATGGCAAGGGTGGGACCATATGCCACCCTCATAACGAGAAGAAAAGAATGCATTGCTCAAGGGGGATGCATTCTTTTTTATGCAAAAAAAACCAAGATGATTTATAATGAAAGTAGAAAACGAGAAAAGGAGAATCTAAATGTACATAGATGCTCATAATCATTTGGATTACTACAAAGACCATGTAGCCGAAGCCATTAAACGAATCGAAAAGGAAAAGATATTGACACTGGCCTGCGCAGTGGATGTGGACAGTTATTTTGAGACTAAGAGGCTTGCTTCTGGCAGCGAACTGATTGTGCCTTGTTTTGGCATTCATCCTTCAAAGGCGTGGTTATTTGAGGACAAGTTGGACACACTGGATTATTTGATAAAGGAAACCCCAGTCATTGGAGAAGTGGGACTGGATTTTCATTGGGTAAAAGTAAGCGACAAGTTCAATGCTCAACGAAAGGTATTTGACTATTTTCTCGAAAAAGCGGAAGACTACGGAAAAGTGATGAACATTCATACCAAAGGGGCGGAGGAAGAAGTGTTGGAACGGATTTTGGCCTATGATTTGGTGCCGCCTATCATCCATTGGTACAGTGGGCCGTTGGATGTTTTTTGGGATTTATTAGATTATGGCTGTTATTTTACTATTAGTGTAGATGCAGGGTTTCGAGAAGAAACAGATGACTTAATTGATTTGTTGCCCATGGATCGTATCCTAACGGAAACAGATGGCCCCGATGCTATGGAGTGGGTAATGGGTGCGTATGGCTACCCAGATGCGGTGAAGGATGTGGTTGCCAATATTGCGGATATAAAAGGGGTTTCAGAAGAAGAAATGAAAGAGATTATCTTCAATAATTTCACAAAACTATTTGGCGAGATTTAAAACAAACTGTTGTCAACGGGCCTTTTTTTTGGTATCATTTCAAGGTAGACTATTCAACAGATTTGTTGATTGTGCGAGATTAACTCAGTGGGAGAGTGTTTGCTTGACGTGCAAAAAGCCGGGGGTTCGAATCCCTCATCTCGCACCATTTTTATGGGGATATAGCTCAGCTGGGAGAGCGCATGGCTGGCAGCCATGAGGTCAGGGGTTCGAGCCCCCTTATCTCCACCAAATAAGCCAAAAGCCTTGCAATTGCAAGGCTTTTGGCATTCATACCATTTGATTTAACCACTATTTAACCACTGAGTTTATGTTGGTGACTTTATAAGGCTGTTTAACCTATCAATAGCTTTTTTCTTTTGCTCAGCATCGACGTGAGTATAGATCTTCGCTGTTGTGCTTATATCGGCATGGCCCATCAGAATAGATGCTGTGTTTATGGCCACACCCTGTTCAGATAAGATGGTACAGAAAGTATGTCGCAGTCCATGAAAATTAACGGCTTCTATTCCAACTTTTTCCTGATATTTCTTCCATCTCTCTCTAAGATGATCAGCACGCAGTGGTGTACATTCCGT
>Ga0334895_1000995_pt1 | contig 32649 bp, 29 predicted proteins | sample GraSluR3_MG_7_FD_207229 | JGI IMG/M metagenome (GOLD analysis project Ga0334895, IMG submission 207229) | Sludge microbial communities from methane-producing bioreactor in Wageningen University, Netherlands - Granular Sludge_31_05-R3 | ecosystem: Engineered > Bioreactor > Anaerobic >... | reverse complement strand
ATCCACAATGAATACCAGCCGCTTTGCCTCAATCTTGTGCAAATCAAGAGAACCCAATCCATCTTCCTTGATCCTGCTCATCTTTTGTATCGAGGTGACAATGAGCGTGTCTGCTGGATCTGAGCTCTTCAGTCTCGATATCAGCACATAAGTATCCTCAGTTGCCTGGACATCCTCGGTCTCGCTCGCGAAGCCCCGGTACTCCTTGAGGGATTGGGTCCCAAGCTCAATCCTATCCATGAGAAATACAACCTTGTCGGCATCCTTGGAATTGGCTATCAGCTGGGCGGACTTGAAACTCGTCATTGTCTTTCCAGAACCAGTTGTATGCCAAATGTATCCGCCCCGCATTTCCCTTCCATCCCATAGGGCTTTGGACACCCTATCGGAGATGGCGCTTGAGGCATAATACTGGTAGCTGCGCATCACCTTGAGGATACCGTCAGATCCATCGGCAACGGTATAAAAACCAATCAGCTGATGTGCCATAGGTATCGACAACAACGAGGAGGCAATGTCCTGCCATGCATTGATCGGCTCGTTGTTGAAATCAGCCCAGTGGAAATAGTAGTCTTTGACGAATTTGCCATCCGGGCCCGGGTTGGCAAAGTACACAGTCTCATTGGGCTCCATCGCCACGAATACTTGTACGAGGGAAAAGATACCTGTAAAAATCCCCTCGTACGCATATTTCTCAATCTGGTGGTAGGCTTGGCTTACAGAGATGCCGCTTTTCTTCAATTCGATATGAATCACCGGCATCCCATTGATCAGCAGCATCAGGTCCCCTCTCCTGTCATTTGCTATTGCTTCACGTGAGGAGAACTTTGGTTGCTGTACTATCTGGTAGCGGCTTTGCCCGGCTGCAATCTCGTTCCGGTCATAAATCTTGAGACTTATTTCCTTTCCGAAGTGTTCAGCATCATTCGGGTTGTCACGCTTGATGGAGACCGTCTTTCCATTGATGAAGCCGTTAAGCTTCAGAGGCGTTCTCAGTGCAACAACCTGCTCCAATATCTGCTGCATCTCACCATCTGTCAGGGGATGGCCATTCAGCCTGTCCCTGATCATATTGTTGTTGTTGAGAATCTCTTTCCAGTTTTCGACCAAGTCCTTCTCGGTTGGGTTTTTGATCACCTGCTGCTCCCAGCCTTTCCTGGAGAGCACTTCAATAAGAGCCTTCTCGAACTCTGATTCCTTCGTGAATACTGAAGTAGGTTGATTCATCTCTACACCCGCCTTATACAAACATTTTTTCGAGCATCGATTTCTTGATATTCTTCAATTTCTCAAGCTTACGCTGATGAAGGGCGATAATGTTGTCGAGGTTCTGAAAGAAAGCTCCAATTTGTTGTTGTTCGTCATTTTTAGGAATTGACACAGTCATCTCCATGACCTTATTTTTTGAAATATTATAACGCGATATTCCTTGCGCTAAAAATGAGAAATTTTTACGGATAACCGGAGACCTCAACATGAAAGCAAGATAATACGGATCAAACTTTTCATTCGGTCTATATCCAAAGCAAAAACTGTTAAGGTACACATTTGGCATTTTAAAGAGCCAAATTGAGGACATACCGACTTCTTCTGGCGTTTCCGAAGAAGTAGTAAAAAAGATATCACCGTATTTTACCTCATTCTGCCTACTGTCAATTTCTACATTTTCGGTCATATCTTGGCTGGAAATTGGATTCGTAAAAACATTCATATAGGTAACAAATCTCGCGTCTCCGTGTCCAAAATCTTCTTTGCTTTTTCCAGATAATCCTGTAAAGGTAGTCCCAATATCTCCCAACTTACGCTGTTCCCAAGCATCATCAAATCCAGCAAATCGAATTGAAGGTTTCCTTGCATTCTCTGACATATCACTCCACCCCCAACAATGACATGAATTCCTCGAGGCCTTTCAGGTCATGGCTGCTACCCGTAAGCTCTTTCATCATGGAACCCAAGGCATTTTGGGTTTCATGCAGTTCATCCTCAATTTCAGAGAAGGTGGTCTTGTATTTTTCAGCGAGCGATTCGACCTTCGTTATCAGTTCTTCTATGATTGTCTTGGGGATCGAATGAATGCTTGCCAGGAGGGGTTCAATCCATTTCTCATCAAGCAGGTTATTAACCTCATCATCACTCAAGTTCTCGATCACATTCTTCGTCCTGGTTTGCAGCTCTGCAGACAAAGATTTGAGCTTCGATTTCAGTTGTTTTTCTTCCGACATCAATGCACTGACTGTTATGATTTTTGCCTCAAACGAGTCTTCTGGAATTTGCTGCCCTTTCTTCCTGTCAGCAAGCAGTCTTTTTGCTTCCTTGGCAATCCAAGCAGCCACAAATGCATCCTTGGCGTCATTCACAGCATCAGAGTCCTTCTCTTCCTCGGTCAAGGAGTCCAAAAGCTCTTCATAAGTTGCATTTATTTCGGATATCCTGTCCTCAATCGAATGAAGTTGCTCATATTCGGCTTTCAACAGAGTCTTCTCAATCAGCTCAAAGGGAATCACCCTTCCCCGCCATCCGTCCTGGACTTCCTCTTCCTTCTTCACAACCATCCTGGGATCAACCTTTCTGGAGGCCTCGAATCCTTCCGTCTGCAGTATTTCCAGGTCAATCGCTATGCTTGTCCATTCATCGTCCAACAACTGATAGACGGCATACTTGTCAACCAAAGGCACCCCTTCAAGCCGTGAAAAGATATCATCGCTGAGAACCGATTCCGCATTGTTGATGTTCAGGTTCTCCATGCCGTAAATCAAATCATTCCTAAGCCTGTCACCAAAGCCATCAAAGGAATCCGTAAAACGTCTTACGAATCCGTTGACTGTGGGATGTTCCCTTACCGATGCCTTAACATTCTCCACCGACAAGGTTCTGTACGGTCCATCACCCTTGGCAAACAGCTCATCCTTGAGGCCGGGAAAAGCTTCCCAGTAGTCATGAAGGTCATCAATTTCATCCTCAGGAATACTCCCGAGCATCAATGAGTAGAGATCCCATTTCTCAGCCGGCTCAGATGAATCGACATATCGCGGGATGTTCAGGTTGTACTCATTCCTGCGTATCTCTTCCTTGCTCACCAACCTGGCAAAGGCAGGCGTGTCCTTCCTTGCAGTCACCACGTCGACAATCCGCTTGATGTCCGAGGCCCTGAGCTTGTTGTTCTTGCCGACCTTCGCGAATCCTTTGGATGCATCGACGATCAGCACTTCATCGGAATTTCTCTTCATCCTCAGGACCATGATTATGGTGGGAATCCCGGTACCGAAGAAAATATTGGCAGGAAGCCCTATCACCGCTTCAACATGGTTGTACTCAATGAGATTCTTCCTGATCCTCTCCTCCTCCCCGCCCCGGAACAGGACCCCGTGAGGAAGCACGATGGTCATGATCCCATCCGGTTTCAGATGGTAGAGGTCATGCAGGAGGAAGGCATAGTCCGCCTTGCTCTTGGGGGCAATCCCGAAGCGGGCGTACCGGGGGTCCGACTCCTTGTTGGAAGGATCCCAAGCCTGTGAATACGGGGGATTGGATACCACCGCATCCACATAGAGTGGATTGTAGGTATTCACCGGATCGTTGTCCTCGAAATACGGCCAGTCGTCCTCAAGCGTATCACCGTTTCGGGTAACGATGTTGTCGGGAAGGATCCCTCTCATGACCATGTTCATGCGGGTGAGGTTGTAGGTGTTCTCCTTGAGTTCCTGGGCGTAATACTTGATGCTGTTCTCGTCTGCGATGTGTTTTGCAACCGAGCGCCCGATGTTGATCAACAGCGAGCCCGATCCACTGGTGGGGTCATAGATCTTTATCTCCCGCCTGTCCTTGAGATGATCAGCCACTATCTCGGACATCAGAAGAGATACCTCATGCGGGGTATAGAACTCCCCGGCCTTCTTGCCGGCACTGGCGGCGAACATGCTGATCAGGTACTCGTAGATGAAACCAAGCACGTCATAGCCCTGCTTGCCGTCCATGGGAATCACCTTGATCAACTGGATAAGATCCCTGATTGCCTTGGTCTGGGTCCCCGAACTGTCACCAAGCTTGCTCAGCCCTGTCTGCAGCGTATCAAAGATCTTCTCGAACACTTTCCTGTGGGATGGGTTGATGTTTCGGTTGAATGCAGAAAGCGCATCCCTGACATTGGACACATCAAAATCCTTGCCCAACTCAAGCCAGGTTGAGAAAAGGTGGTCGTAAGAAATGAAGTACCCCACATTTCTCTGTATGTAATCGACCGTCTCTCTATCGTCCTCCGAAAGACTCCTGATATCCTCGTCATCAAATCCATTGCTGATCAGGAACTTCATTTCCTTGTCAGACAGAAATTTGTAGAAAATGAAACCAAGGATGTAATCCTTGTATTCGTTGGCCTCGATCTTTGAGCGCATCTTATTGGCTGCTTCCCAGATCTTCGAAGCCAGCTGTTGTTTGTTCATCTCTTTCCTCCGGTATACATGATCAATTCCGTGACAGGGATTGGCAGTATTGCCAAGTCCGGCACCAGGAACACCTGGATGCCGCCACGGAATGGCTGCAAATACAAATATTGTATCTAGGATAACCCTTCGCAGAGAGCAAATGCAAGAAGAATAGCTTTAGGCACATGATTCTTGGGAGAAAGAATAGCCGATACATCTTCCTGCGGCTCGTAGGTACAAGACCCTTGACGCCATACCCATTGAATCAAAACCTGAAGCCTCAACCGCGACCAATTATCCAGGTTCTGTTCCATATGATAGTGCATTGACAGCAGTCCTTCGTTGCCATACCTTCAATGAAAACTTCTCGAAAGCTACACACTCGTTCAGCATTTTTACAAAAACCCTCTTGACCATCCCCATTCTCCCATATTATCGTAAGCTCGTAAGCCATATAGTAAACAGGCTGCAAGGATAAAAACTGCCATGCACAAGACCACCAATTTCGGGGAGTACCTGAAACAAAAGAGAGAGGAGAAGCAGATCAGCCTCCGGGAACTGGCGCGAAGATTGGAAGTATCGGCGCCTTTTTTGAGCGACGTGGAGAACAACCGACGCGCGCCGTTGACAGAGGAACGACTGGCAACGCTGGCTGATGTGCTGAACCTGAGCGAGGCTGAGAAAGCCGAGATGTATGACATCGTGGGACACCAGAAGGGCCTCCTGGCCCCCGATCTGAACCCGTATGTCAACGACAGGCCCTATGTGAACGCTGCCCTGAGAACCGCAAGGAACCTGGAAGCGAACGAGGATGACTGGAAGATGTTCATCGAGGAACTGATCAAGAGGAAAAGCGGGGATAACTGAGGCAGCATGGTTAAGTGTGCAAGCAAACTGGACTCGAACGGGATTCCACTTCTGAGCAAGCAACAGCTTGAGAGGCACGGGGAGAGGATTCTTTACGCCTTCTCCCCTGCCGTCCTGATGAGTCCGCAACCCACGGATCTGGATGGGCTCATCAGTTCAATGGGATTCAATCTCGAGTACCAGTATCTTTCCCACAACGGGGTGTACCTGGGGCTGACGGTATTCGATGATACGGATATGCTGCCCGTGTACAACCCCGTGCTCAACCGGGCTGAGTTCATCTCGGTGAAGAAGAACACCATCATCATCGAGGGTACGCTTGTAGAGAACCCTGCCTACGAACACCGTGAGCGCTTCACGCTGGGTCATGAGGCGGCGCATGGCCTGCTGCACGCTGAATATTTCCAGCGCAAGGCCGAATTTGCCGGGTATAGCGATACCAGCGGGGGCATTTACGCAAAACCCTCGTTCCCGGACCTGAGCGGTGTCGATGTGAACGGGAGACGCCTGCAGGGAGAGGCATGGCTTGAGTGGCAGGCCAACTACCTGGCTGCAGTCCTTCTGATGCCCAAGGCTGCAATCAAGAAGCTGAGGAACCAGATCGGGCCTGAAATGGGTGGTTACTGGCATATCGAGCTGATCAACAAGATGATCACCGTCTTCAACGTCTCAGAGCAGGCTGCAAGGGTCCGGTTGGCCTCATTGGGGTATCTTCCCACCTGATTTTTTTGCTGGAATTCTTCAGACTGCCGATGGGGTTGTCTGCAGATCTAAATCTCATAAGAATGCCTGACTGCCTTTGACAGCGGGTTTCTTTTTCGCCTCAATGTTAGCCTTTTGGTTAACATCCAACACAAAAAGGAGTTGTGATGAGTATTCCCATGAGATGCCCCAATTGCGGAAAGCGGGCATTCGACACCTCAGGATTCAACCGGGCTGAGCAGCCGATTGTGATAACACTCAAGTGCCCGCAGTGCGGCAGGTTCGTGGATGTGCAGATAGCACAGCACATGTGCCTGCCACCCAGAAAAGGAGGAAACCATGTTCAAAGCCTGAACAGGTAACATGGAGGGGCACCCTCCCCTGAAATACCCACACACCAATACTTGGACATACCGAGCAATGGGGCCGCATGACGAGCCACCGAATGGCCGGATGATTCGCAGGACACACGTCTTGTAATCATCCGGCTTTCTTTTTGCCCGGAGGTCTCTCTTACAGAACAACCAGGACCGTCCGCCCCACAGGCCGAGGCAGGATGGTCACAACCTCTCGGATTCGTAGGATCCGAACGACAGCATCCTCGTGCCAGGCCGGGATTCCCCACCGGGATGCACCACATCAATCAGAGAAAGCCGGCAGCAGGGAATGCGCCGGCCGAAGGTCAAAACGGAGATGCGTTTTGATTTCGGCCAGCATGCCCTCGTCGCTGCATACCCGAATTCCCGTCTCCGTTTTGCCCACACCCCGAGGAGGGGCACATGGCAAAATCAGACAATCACGAGCAAACCAGGGAATTCTACATCTTTGATCCCATCACCGAGAAGAAGATCATCGTCACCGAGGAGCAGTATCGTGAGTATTATCGCCCGATTTATCGCGTCTTCGCCTTTGCAAAGCGCCACCACCAGTGCGCATGCAGCAAATGGTGGCTGTGCGGCGGCGATTGCACCATCTGTGATTGGGCACGCGATCCTGAGCAGGATGACCTGGCACAGCTGTACTATGATCTTGAGATCATGAACAGCAGCCGGTATGAGACTCATGAACCACATGCTGCTGTTGAGCGAAAAGAGTTCAGGGAAAAAGCCGAGGCCTTCCTCCAGCTGCTTACAGGGGAGCTGAGAAAAATCTATGACCTCCATGAGGAGGGCAAGTCCCAGGATGAGATTGCATCTGTGATGGGGGTATCCCAGGATACGATTCACCGGAGGCTGAAGAAGATCAAGGAGGATTTCAGGGTGTTTTATGAGGGTTGAGCTTCACAGAGTCTTAGGATGCAGATTGAAAACATGTTTGGATTGGACACCAAATTGCCAAACCATGCTAGAATTGCAGCAATATACCATTCAGAGGGAGGATGCGCTTTTCATGGACCTGCTACGCTGCGTCGTCGAGCGCATCACATTCCAAAACGAAGATAATGGCTATACAGTCCTCAAGGGCAAGGCCAAGGGGTACCACGAGCTGGTGACCATTGTCGGAGAGATGCCGTCGGTGGTCGTAGGCTCGGTGCTCAGCCTGCAGGGGTTCTGGAAGAACGACAGCACCTACGGGCCGCAGTTCACCGTCCACTCGTTCGAGGAGACCCTCCCCGCCACCGTCTACGGCATCGAGAAGTACCTGGGCTCGGGCTTGATCAAGGGCATCGGGCCGATCTTCGCCAAAAAGATCGTCAACACGTTCGGGACCGACACGCTCGAGATCATCGAGACCGATGCGGATCGCCTGCTGGAGATCCGCGGCATCGGCAAGGTGCGCGTCGAGCGCGTGAAAAAGAGCTGGCAGGAACAGAAGGAGATCAAGAACATCATGCTCTTCCTGCAAAGCCACGGGGTGAGCACCGGCCACGCGACGAAGATTTTCAAGACCTATGGCTCAGACAGCATCGCCATCGTCAAGGGAAATCCCTACAAGCTTGCCGACGACATCTGGGGCATCGGGTTCAGGACGGCCGACGCCATCGCGGAGAAACTGGGAGTGGCAAAGGATGCCGACGTACGGTTGCGCTCGGGTCTCCTGTATGCCCTGAATACGATATCCGAGGAGGGGCACTGCTTTGCGCTGGCCGAGGAGTTGTTTACAACCGCCGCCAAGCTGCTTGAGACCACATCCGAGAAACTCCAGCCGATAGCAGCCGGGATGGTACGGGTTGAGGATGTAATCAGCGAGGACGAGGCCATCTACCTTCCACCCTTTTATTTCTCCGAAATCGGCGTGGCCAAAAAGATACGGACACTAATCACCACACCGGTGAAGGCGTGCATAGACAGTTCCCAAGTAATCCAGCCCTTAGAAAAGTCGGATCGTGGTGGCATAGCCTATGACGAGATCCAGATGGAAGCCATCGAGACTGCATTGGCAAGCAAGTTCATGGTGCTCACCGGCGGCCCCGGAACCGGCAAGACCACCACCACGCTCGGCATCATCCAGGCCTTCAAGGCATCAGGCTTGCAGGTACTGTGCGCAGCTCCTACAGGACGGGCAGCCAAGCGGATGAGCGAGGCCACCGGAATGGAGGCTAAGACCATCCACCGCCTGCTCGAGTTCAAACCACCGCAGGGGTATCAGAGGAATGAGGAAAACCCGCTCGAGGCTGATGTGCTGATCCTCGACGAATGCTCGATGATCGACATCATCCTGATGCACAACCTGCTCAAGGCAGTACCCGATGCGATGACCGTCGTCATGGTCGGCGATACCGACCAGCTTCCCTCGGTGGGAGCCGGCAATGTTTTGAACGACATCATCGCCTCCGAGACGGTGCCGGTGGTGAGACTCAAGCGCATCTTCCGCCAAGCCCAGGGCAGCCGCACCATCATGAACGCCCACCGCATCAATCAGGGTAAAGGAATCGATATCGCCAATGGGAAGGACTCGGACTTCTTCTTCATCGAAAGCGCCACCCCCGAAGATGCGTTGGAGCAAATGCTGAATTTGGTCACCACACGATTGCCCGGGTACTACCATGCCGACCCGATCCGTGACATCCAGGTGCTCACCCCCATGCAGCGAGGAATCGTGGGAGCTGCGAACCTGAACAGGATGCTGCAGGAACGCTTGAATCCAACCTCGGAGGCATCGGGCAAACCGAGCCTGAGCCGGGCGGGAATCGAGTACCGGCTGCATGACAAGGTGATGCAGATCAAGAATGACTACGACAAGGAGGTCTTCAACGGCGACATCGGTACCATCACCGATGTCAACCTGGAGGACCAGGAACTGACGATCACCTTTGATGGCCGTGACGTAGCCTATGACAAATCTGATCTGGGTGAGGTGGTGCTCGCTTATGCCACAACCATCCACAAGTCACAGGGCTCGGAATACCCCATCGTGGTCCTGCCGTTCATGATGACCCATTTCGTGATGCTGCAGCGCAATCTGCTATACACCGCCGTGACCCGGGCGAAGAAGGTCCTTGTGCTGGTCGGGGAAAAGAAGGCGATCGGCTATGCCATCAGGAACCAGAAGACGAGCGGGCGGAACACACGGTTGGCCGCGAGACTGAAGGTAGTTATGGAGAAATAGTGGCTTCTGGTTTGCAATCTTCCTCATAGACATACCTATGCCCTGTATTCTGGATTTTTATCAAACCTGGTTCAAGCGTGTATTCTTCCAGTCTGACTGGGAACAATTTCCTGCACAGCTGGGTAGGAATTTCTCGAATACGATTGTCTGGAAGCTTCATTACTCATATCGTGGTTGCATGGATACCATAGAAAGAGATTTACTATACCGGATCATCACCGACCGACCATTCGCCGAGTACATCACCCAGTGGATCGATATCGGGGATTTCGACGACGAGGTGGCGAACAGGATCTATGACGGGATCGTGGATCTGCTTTACCGGCGTGACAAGATATCCTTTGAAGTGCTGATCGAATGCTTCCGGGAGGAAAGGAATGTGCGCAGGGCTTTGGAAAAAATCGTCCGATATGACGAGACAACCCAAAGATCCCAAGAAAGAACGTAAGGTTCGGCATCCATGGGCAGTGGCAAGTTAAAATTCAATCAAGGGTAGCCAACGTGATACGATTCCTGCCTTGCTCCTTGCTCTGGTACATGAGCCGGTCCGCCAACCGGATGATGCGGTCCTTGGACGCGGTCTTCTCGACAAACACCGACCCGATGGAGACGGTCACCCGGATATCCGAGCCTTCTCGTTGCACGGAGGAGGCCTCGACGAGCATCCGCATCCGCTCGGATATCTGCCGCAACTGGTCGAACCCCACCGTCGAGAACACGACGAGGAACTCCTCCCCTCCCCACCGGCCGACCAATTCGCCCGAGCGCACCGCATTCACCAGGCTCTTTACGATCATTTGGATTGTCAGGTCCCCGGCATCATGGCCATAGGTATCGTTAACCGCCTTGAAATGGTCTATGTCCACCAAAGCCACCCCAAAGGGAGTATCGAATTCCTCCAGCTCCAACAGCTTGCCCGACAAAAAGGATTCTGTATAGCGTCGGTTCGCCAACCCGGTGAGCTGGTCGGTCATGGCAAGAACCTTCAGGTCCTCGATCTCTTTCATCAATTGCGTCGGGGGCTTTTCGTCGGAGAACAGCTCGATGGCACCGATGAGCCGCCCTTCATCGTACAGCGGATAGGTCCTGATCATCACGGGAACACGGTGTCCTTGCCTGTGGTGCAGGTACACCGTCGCCTCGCGGTTGTAACTATCCTCGATGGTCCTGTGCAGCGGACATCCCTGCCGGCACAAGTGGGTCCCTTCATCATCGACGTGGTTGAGGATATTCTCAAAACAATACTTATCGAGCACTTCCGCAGCAGTGAACCCGGTAATCTTCTCAGCATGGTTATTCCAGAAGGTGATCCTGCGATCGGTGTCCACGAAATACACCCCTTCCTTCACGTGCTTCAATACTTCCTGGTAAATCAGATTGTTTTCCATCCGCAGCCTGCTTATCATGTGATATGTGGTTAGATTGCCGTCTTGTGTACGGGATGTCAACCTCCACCGTTGTGTTTTGCACCTGTGGAGAACTTCTCACTTGCAGGTGCAAGAATCTCGGACGGTATGCGCCCCACCCCAACAACTAGGATTTCCTGTAGAATTCAGCTTCATACCCTTCCGCACTCAGCATCAAGCCTTCTGCCCACGATGGCACGATGCCCATGAGCCTGCCGACTTCGTCGACCTCCATTTCCTTCGGTGCCTCGATGACGACCTCGTCATGGATGTGCATCACGATTCGGCACCTGGCAGCCTCGAGTTGCTGCATGGCATGGCACAGCAGGTCACGACTGATTGCTTGTATGCAATTTTCTACCAATTTTGGCCCATAGGTGTCGATTCGCTCCCATTTCTTGGTAGCCCCCACCCCCTCATAGGTGACGCAGTCGCCGCCGAACATATTGATACCGATGCGAGGCTTCACATATGCAAGCCTCCTGCCGGAAGGGAGGGTGATGAACAGAAAGCCGCTCTCGTAGGAAAACCTGATCCCATGCGTACTGGTTGCAGTCTTGTTCCGTACCGCCTGCTTCACTGCCTCGTCCACATCCCACCAGAACCTGACGATGTTCGGATTGGATTGGCGCCAGGCATTCACCAATGGCCTGAGCTCATTCTCTTCAAGACCCATATCCAAGGCTCCCATCGCTGTAAGAGCCCCCACCGACCCTCCATAACCAAGCGCCAATTCGGCAATCTTGCCCTTTTGCCTCAAATGGGCATTCTGCCCATGTTTCTCTACCTGGACCTTGAACATTTGTGATGCAGATGCGCAGTAAATGTCCCCATTGCCGGCAAAGACCTCCATGCGCCATGTCTCCCCGGCAAGCCAGGAGAGCACCCTCGCCTCGATGGCTGAGAAGTCCGATACGATGAACCTATATCCTTTCCTGGGTATGAAGGCGGTGCGAACGAGCTGGGAAAGCGTATCGGGCACATCGCCGTAGAGCATCTTCACCGCCTCGTAATCACCGCTTTCCACCAACGCCCTGGCTGTGCCGAGGTCCTCCAGATGGTTCTGGGGTAGATTTTGCAACTGTGCCAATCTGCCGGAAAACCGTCCGGTACGATTTGCCCCGTAGAACTGGAACATACCCCGTGCCCGGTTATCGGAGCAGGCGGCATTCTCCATCGCCTGGTACTTCCTGATCGACGACTTGGCAAGCTGCAGCCTGAGCTCGAGCACCTGTTGTATCTGACGGGGTGCATCCTTCAATGCCGCCTTCACATCCTTCTTGCCCAGGGAATCAACCTCGAGTCCGTTGTCAGCCAGCCACGTCTTGACCTGGGAGACCGAGTTCGGGTTCTCAAGGTCGGTGAGCTTCCTCATCCGAGTGACCAGCTCATGACGGGATTTGCTGTCCATGTCGATTGCTCTCTGGACCAGAGTCCTGTCTACCAATACGCCGCGGTCGTTGATGCGCTGGTCGAGATGGTACTCATCCCAGACGGCATCAGGGACCGGAAACCTGGCAAGCCGCTGATGGATGGCAAGCTCGACCTCGACATCGCGCCTGTTGTACTCGACGAACAGAGCCCACTTGTCGGGGGCATCGGCAGGACGGTTTCTTTTACGTCCCCCGTTGGCGATCGTGGGATTGCACGGGGTGCAGAAGTAGCGGATCAGGTCCTTGCCCTCGGAGAGCTTCTGCTTCTCAAGACCCAGCACGGCTCCCACCCCCATGAGAGACAGGGGCAGGCCGAGGTATGCAGACCAGATCATCGTGCAGCGCCAGGAGACAGGATCCAGATAGGTGCCGGTCGGCAGTCCCAGAAAGCGCGAGAGGCAGATTCGCTCGAAGGCAGCGTTGAACGCCCACTTCACCACGCCTGCATCGGTGAGCGCATCCAGTATTTCCCGGGGCATCTTCTCCCCCCGGGCAAGGTCGACGACCTGCACCGCCCCGCCATCGACGCTGTAGCCGAACAGGAGGATCTCGAAGTCCTCAGCCTCGCAATACCTATAGACCCCGCTCTTGGTAAGGTCGGTTGACGAGTGCGTCTCAATATCACAAGAGAGCGTGTGGATCTCAGTCATGGTCAAATCCTCCCGACCAGTGTCCAAGCCGGGAGGATCACTGGATAAATCTTTGGATGGGAAGGACGGCAGCCGAAGCCGCCATCCTCCCCCTTAGGAACATCAGGCAAGGAAATCATCCTCGTCGTCGGTGGCGAAATCGCTCTCCGCACTTGCCCTTCCACCCAAGGGCTCCCCGTCGCGCATTACCTGCAGGTTGTTCAGCCCGCACGCGATGCCGCGGTTGCCGTTGGAGTTGAACGCATAGAAGGTGATCGAGGCCCTGCCGTACACACCCGAGTACACATCGCTGCGGTTCAGCACCGGGTTGCACTGGGCATCCACGATGCCGGGGGCCGTTGCGCTGTTGGCATTGATGAAGAACGCATTCTCGTAGGCTGGATCATCGGGGCGGTCGATGTCGCCGTCGCGCAGGGGGGTCTTCAGCGATGCAAGCGGCGGGGCTGACTTGCCGTTGCCCTTCAGCTTCGCCTCGCCTTCCTTGTAGGCGGCCTCGATGGCGGCCTTGACCTTCTGCACGGTGGCCTTGTCGCTCTTGGGGATGATCAGGGAGACCGAGTACTTCGGCGCCCCCCCGTTGATGGACTTGGGCTCCCACACCGAAGTATAGGACCATCTGGTGTTCTTTCCGGTGATCACCTTCATGGGATTTGCAATTGTTGACATGTTCATTTCTCCTCAAAATCGTGTTTTGCAGTATTGATCGCCGGTCTCTTGTCGTCCTCGGGCACCAGCGTCGGCTTGCCTGCAGGCTTCTCAAGAAGACCCCCAAGCAGCTGTTCGAATTGCGACTTCCCGAGCAGTTTCTGCATCGCGGTGATGCCCAGGAGCTTCTTCTCATACGGGTCCCCCCCTGCCAGGATGACAGCGGATGCAACCTCGCCCTCGTCGGTGTACCTGCGGATGGACCGCCCCTCCACCAGCTTGAACCCCGGCCACTCCTTGCCGCCCAGTGCGGCCTGCAGCGCATGGTCCTTCACATCAGAGGCCCAGGCGACCAGCTCGTCCACCTTTTCAAGCACCTCGCTCACTTCCTCATCGCTGAGAGTGGGCGGCATCCTGAAATCAAGGCGTGCAAGCTCCATGTTCGCCTCGGCGCGCTTTCGACAGGTGGGGGCGACCCTGCAGAAGGTGCACCACGAGCCGCAGGCGAACTCCCCCTCCCCGGCCCGTGCCAGGACGGCCGCCGGGGCGAGCACCTGCTCTGCCCACGTGTATAGTTCCGTTTTCGGAATGGTGGTCGATGATATGTTTGAACGCCTGGGCTGGTAGATGTGCAGGGCCACCTCGTCCACGTCGAACACGCCGTCGAACATGGCAAGAGCCCCGAGGCCGTAGCACATGACCTGTGCGTTGCCCTGGACCTGCACCAGGCGGCTGCCGTACTTGAAGTCCAGCACGCTCAAGCGCCCGTCGGAGATGATGATTGCATCGCTGGTGCCGAAGCTGCCCTCCCCCGCCCAGCGCGAGAAGTCTATGCGCTGCTCGACCAGCAGGAGCGGATCCCCGCCCCTGTCCCTCTCCCCGGCCAGGATCTCAAGCACGTAGGCGGCGTACCCCTGGGCTGCGTCCTCCATCTCCTCGTCGTAGTACTGGAGGTTCGGCCTGGGATCGACGGTATCCTGTCCCATGGCTTTTCGAAGCAGGTGCTCGCACAATTCATGGGCGTCGGTTCCCTCCCGGGCGTACGTGCTGGTGGTATCCTCGCATGCGGCATTCAGCAGGGCGGACGGCGGGCAGTTGATCCACCGCGCCGCAGCCGAGGGGCTGGTCAGCCTGCTGTGGCTACTGCTCACGGCTGAGCCTCCTGACGTCGCGGAGAAAGGACGGGTAGTACTCTTCCTTCAGGTCCTCGAGGCTTGTCGCAAAGTGGTGTGCGAAGACAGCACCGAACAAATCCCCCAGCCCTTCCTTCTCCTTCCCATCGAGGGCGGCCTCAAGATCCTGCCTTGATGCTCCCAGGCACAACGCCTCGTCCATGAGGTTTTGGTACCGGGCGGGATCGATCTCCGAAAGCCTGGGCGCCCCATACTTTTCCAGAAGCCCGCGGACCTGGTCGGTGAAGCCGTTTCTGGACTTCTCGGCCAATACCGAGCGCACCTCCACCAGCGTCAGCTGTCTGCCTGCCTGCTTGGCAGGCGGCTCATCCTTCCCGTCCAGGCGGGCCAGCAAGGCACCCAGCGAGCTAGTAGCGGTATTCAGGATAGTCATGGCCTCTGCGATCAAGGCCTGCATCTCTTGACTGTCTTTCATGTGATCTTTCACCCCTCTTGTTCATTCGTTCGTCGGCTGCAGGAGCCATGAGCTTCCTGGCCAACCTCTTGGACACCGCGCTGATGGTCATGAGCACCTCTGCCAGGTCCTCGTCCATCGATTGCTCCGTCCGGAGCCGCGCACTTTGTTCATCCATCCACTTCACCTCCGTGAAAGGCACCCTTGTTGTTGCCTCCCACAACCTTCCGTATGCAGGGCGCGGTTTGACCGACGGAAAGTTGAAGTTTTTTTTCGGTGAAAAATTCTTGAGGAATTTGTCGGTCAAATCCGATGCGGCGTACGGAAGGTTCTGTAGGGGGACAACCCTGCAATCCGAATGAAGGAGGATTCCATGAATCAGGAGTATCTGAACGGATCCGGGTACCCGGACCCGACACCCTATGAGGCATTCAGGGCGATGGAGGCCGAGGAGAAGAAGGCGGCCCGTGCGTTCCGCCCGATCGTCTACATCTGCTCCCCGTATGCGGGGGATGTCGAAGCGAACGTCGAGAGGGCCCGCCTCTACAGCCGCTTCGCGGTGGAGTGCGGCTGCATCCCGCTGGCGGTGCACCTGCTTTATCCGCAGTTCATGAACGACGAGGACCCCGCCGAGCGCGGGCTTGCCCTGCGCTTCGGCAACATCCTGATGAGCAAGTGCGCCCAGGTGTGGGTGTTCATGGGCTATGGGATATCGGCGGGCATGGCGGGTGAGATCGAGCATGCGCAGAACAAGGGCTACCGCCTCCGCTACTTCGATGCCGAGTGCCGGGAGGTAACGGGATGAATGAGATCAAGCAAGAAAGCCGGGGGTACGGTTTCCCGGGTCAAGGTATAGGAGAATTTAACTATGATAGCGCTCGATAGTTGTTTACAAACATATCTTCCTGCAAGTTTCCTTAGCCTGGATCCGATCAAGGCTGGAGATACAAATCAATGGCCAGAATCGGGCAGCTGGAAGAGCTTGGACAGAATTGAATTGACATTGGAAGAAACCAATCTGTTGATCGATAGCCTCGAGTCGATGCCATACTCTGGGTCTGATTTGCTTCTTGAACCATCGATACCCGAATTCTCATTGCTGGTGCACACAACAACACCTTGCACTATGAGTAACGTCGTTTGCTTCAAACGAACAGTGTTCTCACAACAGGAACACATAGAACAGAAGAATAGCCTCATTACAACCATGATCCCGTTACTTGACGCCTACTTTCAGGTAGATCAACACCAAAAAAATCCGGATGCAATCATTTCCATCGGGCAAATCGTATATGACCAAGATGGCAAGAGCTTCAGCGCAACCTATTCCAACCCCATCATGCAGAACCAATTGAAATTATCCCTTGTGCTCAGCGAAGAAGGGAAGCCAGTCGACCTGCGGGAACAAGCCAGGGGTATCAAGCTGATGTATCTCGCCATCCAATATTCCCTTCGTCATCGTCCAACCGTGTTCTCCGTTTCGACAGAGAACGTATTGGTTACAACTCCGAGAAAACATGGCGGCAAAAGCAGGAGAAAGGTAAAAGCCATCAGGGTATTGCGTATCAACCCAAATCATCTTTTCTCCGAGTCCCAGGATCCAAGGAAGATCGGTTGCCCCTGCTGGGGAGTCATGGGCCATTACCGAATGACGAAGTCGAACAAGCAGGTTTGGATCAAGCCACATCTCAAAGGAAAGCATCGAGACAATCCAGACGCATATCAAGCCAAGCAGTACGTAATCCAAGCAGGAGGCATGGAATGAAAGAACAACTCATCAAGGTTGCGCTCTGCAACCGCAAGACCGACCGCAAGTACAAGAACCGTGAGATGTCCTGGCAGGAGCTCAAAGACCGCAATGCCAACCCCATACGCACGTCCGAGACCATCGAAGAGTATCCCAAGCTCCCGCGTGCCCAGCGCGACCAGCTGAAGGACCAGGGAGGATTCGTCGGCGGTTGGCTGAAAGAGGGACTGCGCAAGAAGGGAAATGTCACCTGTAGGACGCTTGGCGCACTAGACGCCGACCATATCGAAAGCAGTGACGACTTCATCGGGAAGGTAAAAACAGCCTTGGAAGGCATCTCGTATTTCATCTACTCCACCCACAGCCACACCGCAGGGAATCCCCGCTATCGCGTGGTGCTCCGATTCTCCCGGGAGGTAAGTGAGGACGAGTACCCAGCCGTCATGCGCCAAGTGACCAAGCAGATCGGCATGGACTTCTTCGACGACTGTACCTACCAGGCCAGCCGCATGATGTACTGGGCAAGCTGTCCGTCGAATGCCGATTTCGTCTATGCAGAAAACGAGGGGCTGCCGCTGGATCCCGATCACTACTTGGGCATGTACCACGATTGGAAGGATGCCTCGCATTGGCCCACCAGTTCGCGTGAGTCCGAGGTGGTGAACAACCCGATGAAGACCCAAAGCGATCCACTGGCCAAGGACGGGCTCGTAGGTGCTTTCTGTAGGGCCTATCATCCGATCGACGAGGCCATCGAGACGTTCCTCTCCGATGTATACGAGCCTTCTGCCGATGAAGGTAGGTACAACTATATCCCTGCCGATAGTGCCTCGGGGTTGAAAATCAACGATGGCAAGTTCGCCTACTCCTTTCATGCCACCGATCCCGCTTGCCAAAAAATGCTCAACGCCTTCGACCTGGTGCGGATCCACCGATTCGGCGATGACGATCCGAAGCAGTCCTTCAATGCGATGGTGGACTTCGCCGGCAAGGACGAGCGGGTGAAATTGAACATCCTCCATGAGCGCAGGGTGCAAGCGGAAATGGATTTCAAAAAAGATGACGACAGCTGGAAGAAACGGTTGGTACGTGAAACCAGGAGCACCGTGCTCAAAAACTGCATATGGAACCTGAACCTGATCCTCGACAACGATCCCGATTTTACGGGCTTCGCGTTCAACGAGATGGCGGGACGCATCCAAGTCACATCCAAGCTGCCCTGGGACCGGCCGGTGGGAAACAACTTCTGGCGCGATGCCGATACGGCCCAGCTTATCTCCCTGATTGACATCCGCTATGGAAGCTTCTCAAGCCGCATCCACGACATCTCGTTCACAAAGACCGCCGACGACCGGCGCTTCCACCCCATTCGCGACTACCTGGACGCCCTGCCGCAATGGGATGGGGTCACGCGGGTTGAGAACCTGTTCATACACTCCCTGAAAGCCGACGATACGCCATACATCCGAGCCGTTACCAGAAAAACCTTTGCTGCAGCGGTCGCCCGCGTCTATCGGCCGGGGATCAAGTTCGACAGCGTCCTGGTGCTGGACGGCGAGCAGGGCATCGGCAAGAGCACCATCGTCAAGGACCTGGTGGGCAGCAGTTACTATTCGGAATCCCTCTCCCTGACCGATGTGAATGACAAGTCCGCTGCAGAGAAGCTGCAGGGGTTCTGGGTTGTGGAGATCGGCGAGCTTGCGGGGATGAAGAAGGCTGACATCGAGAAAGTCAAAGCGTTCTTCTCGACCTCGGACGACCAATACCGTCCCAGCTACGGCAAGACCGTAGAAAGCCATCCGCGCCAGTGCGTGATCATCGCAACGGTCAACGGGGAGCACGGGTATCTACGCGATGTCACCGGCAACCGGCGGTACTGGATCGTCAAGTCCAACCAGCCGCGCCACCGGATGACCTGGCGGTGCACCGAGGAATTCCGCTCGCAGTTCTGGGCCGAGGCGAAGGCAATCTGGGAAGGCGGGGAGAAACTGTATCTCGAAGGGGATCTTCTCTCGGAGGCCGAGGAAGTGCAGACGCAGGCCATGGAACAGGATGACCGTGAAGGCCTCATCAGGAACTACCTCGACACATTGCTCCCTGACAACTGGGATGCGATGGACATGTATGAACGGCGCGCATTCTTCTCCGAAAGAAGCAGCGGCATGACGGTGAAGGGGACGGTCAGGCGAACGACGGTCTGCAACATGGAGATCTGGTGCGAGTGCTTCGGCAAGGATCCGGCCCTCCTGAGCAAGAACGATTCTTATCTGATCACAGCCATCATGCAGCGGATCGAGGGGTGGGACAGGTCCCCCCGGTCCTATTTTCCCATCTATGGACGCCAGCGCGGTTACAAGCGGGACAGCCCAGCCTTTGGGACAGCCTGCGATGAGGACTGTCCCCCCATTGTCCCATGATGCAATTCAAGCCGGTGCAAGCGGTAAGAAAGGTTTCTGGACAGTGGGACAGGATGTATATGAATAGAGTTTTATTGGGACAGGAGAGGGGACAAGACAGAATATGCACCTGAATACACGCGTATACATATATAGGGAATTCACGTCCCGGCTGTCCCCTTGTCCCAACCGGAGAAAGGATGATTGAGAAGGAGATCGAACTGCAGCTGGTGAGGGCTGTGAAAAGGATGGGAGGCCGGGCTGTGAAGTTCACCAGTCCCGGCTTTGACGGGATGCCCGACCGCCTGGTGCTGCTGCCCGGTGGCAGGTGCGGATTCGTGGAAGTGAAGGCCCCGGGCAAAAAACCGAGGGCGCTCCAACGGGTAAGGCATGAAATGCTCAAGGCTCTGGGCTTCAAGGCATACGTGCTGGATGCAAAAGAGCAGATAGAGGAGATCATCAATGACATATACACCGCATGACTACCAACGGTATGCGAGCGACTTCATAGAGGAACATTCCGTCTCAGCAATATTCCTCGCATGTGGACTTGGGAAAACAATCATCACCCTGACGGCGTTGCACAACCTCCTCTTCGATTCCTTCGAGGTACACAGAGTCCTGATCATCGCGCCTCTGAGGGTTGCAAGGGACACGTGGCCTGCAGAGATCGCCAAGTGGGATTACCTGGATGATTTGATTTCATCAGTGGCGGTGGGGAGCACAACCGAGAGGATTGAGGCGTTGGGAAGAAAGGCGGATCTGTACATCATCAACCGCGAGAACGTGCAGTGGCTCATCGAGGAGTCCGCCCTGCCCTTCGACTTCGACATGGTGGTCATCGACGAGCTCTCATCGTTCAAGAACCACCGCTCCAAGCGCTTCAGGGCGTTGATGAAACGACGTCCTGAGATCAGGCGCATCGTGGGCCTGACCGGCACCCCGGCCAGCAACGGCCTGATCGACCTGTGGGCTCAGTTCAAGCTCCTGGACAAGGGAGTGAGACTGGGAAGGTTCATTGGAGCTTATCGGGATGCGTACTTCAGGGCAGACAAGCGTAGCGGCCAGATGGTGTTCAGCTACAAGCCCGCCCCCGGAGCCGAGGAGAGGATCTACCAGGCAATCGAGGACATCACCATCTCGATGAAGGCCCAGGACCATATCAGGATGCCTGAGCTGATCACCAACGAGTATAAGGTTTACCTCAGCGATGGGGAGCGCTCTGCCTACGAGAGGCTTCGCAAGGAGCTGGTCCTGGATGCCGCAGGGGGACAGGTGACGGCTGCCAATGCAGCAAGCCTCTCGGGCAAGCTGCTGCAGCTGGCGAACGGGGCTGTGTACACCGATGACGGGAAGACGATCGGCATCCATGAGCGCAAGCTTGATGCACTGGAGGATCTCATCGAAGCAGCAAACGGACAGAGCGTATTGGTGGCCTACTGGTTCAAGCATGACCTGGCGCGGATCACAGCGAGATTGGAGAAACTTGGCGTGTCGTTTTCAACCCTGGATACGAGCGAAAGCCTGCAGAAATGGAATAAGGGGGAACTGCAGGTCGCCCTGATTCACCCGGCATCCGCCGGGCACGGATTGAACCTCCAAGGCGGGGGGAGCGCCCTGGTCTGGTTCGGCCTGACGTGGAGCCTTGAGCTCTACCAGCAGACGGTTGCGCGCCTCTGGCGCCAGGGGCAGAAGTCCCAGACCGTGGTGGTCCAGCACATCATCACAGACAAGACCATCGACGAGCGGATCATGAAGGTCCTCTCAGGCAAGGCCCAAACCCAGGATGCACTGCTCGAGGCGGTGAAGGCCGAACTTGCAGGAGGCGGACGATGACCGAGGCAGGCATGAGGCAGCTGGCGGCAGCGATTGTGGAACGGGCGGTGATGGACTGGCAGAAGGCGGTATCCCAGCTGGAGAACAATCCCGACTACCAGCATGCATGGGCGGCAAAGGATGAGATCGAGCGGTTCTTCGAGAGCGAGTGGTTTGGTTTCCTGTGCGACATCAACCCCGACTTCACCAAGATTCACCTACAGGAGATGAGAGCATGAACGCAAAGGAATATCTGTCCCAGGCATGGTACCTGGACAAGCGCATCAAGACCAAGGAGCGCCAGCTCGACTGGCTTAGAAGCCATGCCGCCTACGTCTCCCCCAAGATCTCGGACGAGCCCAAGGTTCCTGTTTCGGACAGGCGGTCGCCGGTTGAGGAGGCGGTGGTGCGCATCGTTGAGCTTGAGACCGAGATCAACACCGGCATCGCGAACCTGATGCAGATGAAGGCCGAGATCGGGAAAGCGATCAGGGGCGTCAACAACATGGAATGCGAGACGCTGCTTGAGATGCGGTATCTCACTTTCCTAGGATGGGACCAGATAGCGTCCCAGCTGGATTACAGCCAGGACTACATCTATCACCTGCATAGGAAGGCGTTGGGGTTGGTAAAAGTATCAAGCGAATAATCTTTGCATTTTATCCAACAGAAGTTTGGTAATATCAAGACGATACAGGAAATGATACTGAAGCTCAGATTTTCTCCGAGCTTCAGTGAGAATTCTATTTGATTTCGTACGGCGATTTAAACCAACTAATTTTTTTATCATCTCCGTTTGCATATTGCGCGATGATTAGTTTTTTAGCATCGAAGGGATTGTTTGCAAATACTTCAATGTTAGTAGGGGAAGACATCACTCCTTTAACTGTAATTCTCGCCCCAAATTTTTTTGTTGCCATATACACCTCCTATTGATTATCCAACCATGCTAATGGTACAACCATCTAGACTTATTTACAATTCAAATTTTATAAGTTAGCTCTAGGATTTTTTAAGTCTCCCATGATTAAGTATTAGCCCAAGGTTTCTGCCTCAGAAAAACGGTCTCCGGTTGAGGAGGCGGTGGTGCGTATTGTGGAGCTTGAGACAGAGATCAACACCGGCATCGCGAATCTGATGCAGCTGAAGGCCGAGATCGGGAAAGCGATCAGGGGCGTCAACAACATGGAGTGCGAGACGCTGCTTGAGATGCGCTACCTCACCTTCCTGAGCTGGGAGCAGATTGCATCCCAGCTGGATTACAGCCAGGACTACATCTATCACCTGCACCGGAAGGCGCTGGGGTTGGTGAGGGTTCCGGGAGATTAGGTTTCAAACTAAAGCAGGCATTCACACCCAATTAGACAATATGAAGTGACCTCCCAGTTTGCAAATCGTGGATTCACCTTGCATACTGGGAATATCAATTAAACTGTATGCGGCTACCGCATGCAAATGGAGGTCACCACATGTATACTGTAATCAACATTGGCATCGATGTCCACAAGGATTCCTACTCACTCTGCTCCTATTCGTTTGCAACGAAGCAGGCTTTCGGCCAGACCAGGATAGCAAGCAACAGCAATCTGGTAATCAAGTACGTTCGAAAACTACAGGAAGCGCAACCGAATGTCGAGGTCCTATGCGGCTATGAGGCGGGTCCGACAGGCTACGGCCTGTACCGCGACCTGGAGAAAGCGGGTATTGGATGCGTGATCATGGCGCCCACCACGCTGCCGAAGGCATCCGGGAATTATGTGAAGAATGATCGGCTTGATTATGACCAGACTTTCTTTTCGTAAAGAAAGGTGGAAAGAAAAGCCGGAATCAAGCAGGATCCGGCTTTGAACTTTACATAACCAAGACTACAACTTTCTCAACCAATCGAGCAAATTGTCGTTACCAACCCAAACAGGCTCTTCTTCTGAAATGATAGCTGATGCATTCGCCTCAATCGCTTGTCGTTTTTTTTGAGATGAGGCTTTTGCATAAATTTCAGTGGTCTGAACACTTGCATGACCCAGAATATCTCTTATGTAGATAAGAGGTACACCATCATCCAACAAGCTCATAGCAAGGGAATGCCTCAGCTTATGGCAGCTGAGGTCGTCAGGCATCAGTGAAGGATCAATCTGCCTTGCTTTCTCAGCATACTTTCTGACAATGTAGTCAATTCCTTGCCTTGAGAACGACATCCCCATATGGTTGATGAACAAAGGATTTGTCAGATTCTCAGGTCGATCGAGTTTTCTACGAGCCATGTACCCACGGACAAAAGGAACAAGTTCTGCTGCCAGCGTAACATAGCGAAGTTTGCTACCTTTCCCATGGATTAATACCTTGCTGGGCTTGCCTAGGAATACATCATTGGCAATCATGACGGTTATCTCTGAGACCCTCAGTCCCATGCTGAGAAAAAATGACAGTATGAGAAAATCCCTTTCTCCTGCTGCATCGTGAGTGTCAACTGTGGAGAGCAGAAGCCTCATGCCGTCTTTTGTCAGGTAGGATATTGGTGGCTCTTCATGACGCTTGAACGGGATGGAGAGGATGCTCTGGTACTCAACGATGTACTCTGGAAATTCAGAAAGAAGGAATCTGCAGAAACTGAAGATGGCCGCAAGCCTTTGGTTTCTGGTAGACGCACAGATGCCTCTCTCGGTCTCCAGCCATTCAAGAAACTCCAAGACGTTCTTTCTGGTGAGCTCTGCAATGGAAACCGAATCTGGCTTCACCCCTTTCACATCCGAAAGGAATCTCAAGAAGAACATGAAGGAGTAACGGTAGGTTTCGATGGTGTTTGGCGAGCACCCTTTTTGCGATGGGAGGTAGTTTACAAGAAACTTATGGAGGCCTACGGCAAAATTGGTCGTCATTTCCCAGCCTCCTTCATTATCGCCTGCAGGTGTTTGCCAATCGTGTCGTCGATGTACGGGTAAGCGTCGACAGCTATCCTTACATAACGTTCTGTTGCGGTGATGTCAGAATGCCCGAGATAGGCGGATAGGATTGGCAGGGAGACGTATAGATCCATACCCGAGTCATGCATATGCTTGTAGGCGCTAACTGAGAAGGTATGACGCCAATCGTGCACCCTTGGTCCTTTTCCGCCTCCAACGAATGGGATGCCTGCCATTTGAAGTATGTTCCTGTGTACACCATAGATGAATCTATCCCTAAGGGAATCACCGTTCTGGCTTGAGAAAAGAAACGATTGGTCATCTTTCATGAAGAAGCATTTGTCAGCATATTGCTTCATCATATCGGTGAGGTTGTTTGGCATTGCAACAATCCTCTCCTTTGCTGTCTTTGTCTCCCTGAGTAGCAACGTGCCAGCGTTCAGATTTACATCTTCTTTCCTGAGCATCAGGGTTTCATGGAGTCTGGTGCCACACCCTTGTAGCACCCTGAAGAGGATGGGAAGCACCAGCCTGAAATATGGCTTTCTCCATACCTCGTAAGAGTCTACTGCATGGAAATACCGTTCGGTTTCTTCCATAGAGTAGATATGGGGGGCAAAGTTATCCACAACCCTGACAGTCCCTGTCGGATGAACTTCAAAGCCGTCTTCTCTCATCTGAAGGAGAAGCCTGTTGACCCAATAGATGCGGTCTTCCCTTGTGCGATTGGATTCGTTGGGTCTTGCCTGCATCCATACATACCCCATTTGCTGTGTGAATACGGGAATAAATAGTTCTTGATCGAGGCAGAATTCGTCGAACGTACTGAATGCCCCTGTACAGGTTCTTGTCGTTTTGCCTTCGTCCGCACGTCTGGCGATGAAAGTGTTGATGCTGTCTCTGAAACCACTCGAATAGGGTTTTCGTTTGTTCATTCTGCACCTCCATAAATCGGATGGTTCTTGAATCCTGGAACCGGAGAAGTGCATTTTCTGAGACTCTGGATGTCCATTGACAGATATATCTGTGTAGTTTCAGGGTTCTTATGGCCCAACACCTGCTGGATAATCGGAAGAGAAACATCATCTACAAGCATATTGCTTGCAATGCTGTGCCTGAGGGAATGCGGGCCGTGTCTCCTTTTCTCCCAACCCTTGATCCCAGCCTTCTTCATGTGAATGGTTATTATGGAGTGCATATTCGAAACATCCATCGCGGCTCCCTTGTAACTGGTAACGTGAGAGACAATTATGCACTTCTGTTCGGTTTTCGGACGGCCGTTTCTGAGATAATCGATGATTGCATTCCCGACTTCCGGCAGAAGAGGGAAGCAGACATGGTTCCCCGACTTCTGCTGGTTGAACTCTATGATGTTCTCATCCCAATGTATTGCTGAAAATTCAAGGTTGGCAATGTCTGCAGCCCTCCACCCGTAGACTGCTGCGAGCAGAGTCACAAGATAGTCCCGCTTGCCGATTCCGGAGGCCCTGTCAAACGATGCAAGCAACTGCCTGATTTCCTCATGCGTATAGACAGTTGGAAGCGACCTCGTGTACCTGTATGTAAAATGCGGAATCTGTTTTAGAACTTCGTCACTGCAATAATCGATATCCGATATATAACCTATAAAGTCTCGTATGATGTTGCCGGCATCGTACCTGTATCGATCTGAGCAGTCCTTCAACGCCATAAACGCAAGAATATCCTTGCGTTTCACATCTTCAAGAGGAATTCCGTTGTCGGAGATGAAGCGAAGAAAGCGGGCAATGATGGGTATTTTCCTCTCTACTGATGCCTGTTTGTTGCATCTTTCGATCTGCATCATGGTCCTGTAGCTGTCTACAAGGCTCGAGTACTCTTCTGGAAGGCTATGTCTCTTTTTCTCCTTGATCGGCACGATTGAACCTGTTTTCTGCAGTGCGTTGATTTTATTGATGGCAATTGGCAGCAGGCTTTCCTCATATGACAACCTCCTTTGTTGATATCTGCTACCCAATTCGGTGTCAATGCATCTTTTCCCTACTCCTGGAGAATAGTCGCACAGGTTTTCCTTCAGGACCCAAGAAAGCAAAACGTCAAGTTTCGAGAATATGCGTTCCTTGTATCTAGGTGCATATCCCATTTCATTCATTTGCCTTTTGCAAATGGAGACCAGTTCGTTGGAATCTGTAATCATGATTCCCTCCTTGTATGATTACAGAGACAACAGGAGTATGGTTATGTAAAGATAGGTGCTGGGTTTAGTGTAATTCCGGCCATGTTTTCGGCCATTTCTTTACGAAAAGAAAGTCTGGTCATAATCAAGCTTATGTAATTCTTGTCAAAAGCTTGATGCGATGGAGTTGTCCAAGCACCTTGCCTTCGGCACCTACAGCGCGGTGCACGTTCCCACATCCGAGGATGAGGCGGTCAAGAACTACACCCGCCTGCGAAACACCCGGGTGGATGCATTGAAGAAGGCAAAGCAGAATTTGCTCTCGTTCCTCTTGCGTTACGGCAGGGTTTTTTCGGAAGGAAAGAACTACTGGACCCAGATCCACTATACCTGGCTGAAACGGCAGCAGTTCACCGACCCGGTGGACCAGGAGACCTTCAATGAGTACCTGCAGGAGGTGCACGACCAGCAGGACAAGGTCGACCGGTACAACCAAAGGATAGAGGAACTCTCTCAATTGGATGCGTATCGGGAAAAGGTAGCAAAGCTGCGTTGCTTCCGGGGCATCGAGACCCACACGGCACTGTCGCTGGTGTCAGAAATCGGGGATTTCTCCCGGTTCGCCAATGCCCAGCAGTTCTCTGCCTATCTGGGCCTGGTGCCTGGGGAGGACTCAAGCGGGCAGCGGGAGAAACGGGGAGGCATCACAAAAGCCGGGAACACCCGATTGAGGCTGCTGCTCATTGAAGGAGCGAACGCAACGCTGCGAAGCAGCCTGTATGGACAGAAGTCAAAGAGACTGAAAGCTAGGCAGGAAGGAAACGAGGCGGATGTCATCGCCTATGCGGACAAGGCGAACCGGAGGCTGCACCGGGTATACAACAATCTCACCAACCGCGGTGTAATCAAGAACAAGGCGACGGTTGCCGTAGCAAGGGAACTTTCCTGCTTCATCTGGGGCATGATGAACAACAGAATTGACTGAACACCAGGAAAAAGAAGGGACCGTGGGATGAGAGGGATTGATAGACAGGCAAATCGGGCAACGATCCTGCCATCTTCGAAAATTCTATGTTGAAACCCCTGTGGTGATTCACGTTTTTAGACAGAAAGGGCTGTAGGCGGACCATTGGCCTGTGGTAACCAATCCACGCATATCAGAATGGTCAAGTGCCGAACAACTGATTTGCTGTCTATCAATCCTTTTCATGTATTCGAATAAACTGGAGGAAAAAGAAAACAAAGATTATGCTTGACAACGGTCACATCATATCAGTCTTTTGCTTTTCAATATTCTACACATTCCGTACGATGGTGACCGTCCAGTGTCACCATCGCCATGCTTACAAAGTCTTACCACATTTCGAACACTTTAATTGGAGATCGTTGATTTAAAAGACTACCATAACCGAAGTGCTCATACCCATTCTTCCCTGTGGCCCACACGGAGCCGTCCGTCTTCATATAGATCGATCTATAACCTCCAGATTCAACAAATTGCACATTACTATCAATTTGATGGAACTCCGTCCTATCGACTGACGGATTACTGCCATCCCCTAATTCGTAATCCACATTACGTCCAGTTGCCCAGAGTGTTCCATCGGTTTTAACAATCATAGAATGGAAAGCTCCTGCTGATACGTTCGCAACATTTCCTGTGATGAAGGTTGGCGTCGATTTGTTGGTCTTCGTACCATCACCAAGTTGACCAAAATTATTTATACCGGTCGCATACAAATCACCATTAGACCTAAGAATCAGTGAGTACCCCCCACCAGGGGAAATCATTTTTACATCATCCATGACCTTGGTGAACTCATATCTATCGGTTGTATCACCCGTACCCAGATTTCCACAGGAATTTAAACCGGTGGCCCATAAGGTTCCATCATTTTTGATTACATAGGAATAAAGACTCCCATTATAAATTGATTTTACATTATCCATGATAAATACAGGCACCAATGTTTGTGTCACCATTGGCAATCCCAATACTCCAGTGTCATTGAGCCCCCACCCCCACAACGTTCCATCTTCTTTTAGGGCGATCGTATGGTTAGCACCCGCAGCAACATCCAATACCCCCTCCATGACAAATACGGGAACTCGTCTATTGGTCTTCGTACCGTCACCGAGTTGTCCAGAGTCATTCAATCCAGCAGCCCACAATGATCCATCTGCTTTGATCACCATGGAGAATTGACTCCCTGTGGACATTTTTAAAAATTCATCATAGAGCCCCATCACTTGTCTCGGTGTGGTTACGGTGATACCAGAGAATCCGTCCATTAGCTGACCATATGAATCATTCCCTGTTGCCCAGAGAGTACGATCTCTCTTAAGCAGCAGAACATGAGAACCTGAATCTGAAATCTGGGGTATGCCTACAGCTTTCCAGTAGGCATACAGGGTAAGTGTCTCCGCCCCCATGGGAAGGGAGTCTCCGCTTCGGTAATGGGCACCGGTCCCGTCAGCCTTGGTATTCCAAGAATAGAAATAGTGGCCATCCTTTGCCAGATTTCCCACGGGCTGGACCACTATGGTCTCACCTTCGATATAATCGTATGAGTCGGATGGAACTGTACCCGAGGTGTTTCCGTTACCATCATAGGTAACCCTGTGAGTCTCGGGAAGAACCACATCAATCGTGGAAGTATCGGAAACATCTGTCCCTCCCGAGGAGACAAAGGCAACCACATTATGAGGACCAATCGTCAAGCTTGTGAATGTGATGGCAGCTTCATTCTCTCCATCCACAAGGGCCCCATCGAGGTACCACCGATAGGTATAACTGCCAGTTGGTGAAGGAGGGCTGGCGGTAACTGAGAGCTTTGCAGGTTTGCTATAGAACACCGTTTGTTCTTTCGGGTTCACAGTGACCGCATATGCAGGCCTCAAATCGATATCGATACTCACATCGAGGCTACCACTGAGGCGCATCTCACTTTGTACCAATGGGCAAGCAACGGTTACCGTCTGGTCCGCCACAAGGAATAGAGATCCCGCGGTACCAAATACACGGTCAGTATCGAGTCTCCCCCCGCCCTCGTACAGGGCATAGGCGATAGTATAGGTGCCTGCTTCGACAACTGCACTTGCTGTAGCAGTCGAGCCTGTGATAGTGACTTCAAGCGGTATCGGGGCATCCTCATCCCCTACCTTGGTCAATGATGCGACAATCTGCGGAGCCGTGACCAGGCTGGCCGGCCACGAGGTTGTGAATTCAACAGCACCATCGCCAACCAGCGGATAGAGGGTGACTGCAAGTGTGGTACGGTCTTTTGCGAGGATGGTTGTGCTTCCAGTCCCTTTCCCTATAAGTTGGTTGCTTTCGTTGTAAGCCGAGATGGTGAAATCCCATGACCCGGCGAGCAGGGCATTGATGGTAGTGGTGACAGAAAAATCAACGGTCTTGTCGAATGTAGGACCGTCCTCATGTATGCCTTGAATCACTACGTACGATATCTCTGTCGCGATGTCAACTACAGATAGACCACGCGAAACCCCTGGCCTGACATTATCGGCGAAGGAGATGGTCAGACTCCCATATTCGAGTGGTGTTTCGTTATCACAGCCGGTAGCAATCAGGAGATAGCATGTAACTACTAATACTATAAGCAGATTATTGATCTTCATCACAGCTCCTTTTCGGCCTCTCGATGAAGAATTACGTAGTGTGCTACAAACCAAGTTGTTAATAATAATATGCCAAATGAGCACTCAGAAGATATGAGGTGCCGAAACAAATCGATATGTTGAATAATTATACCCGTGAAAATTTGATACGTCAATGGAAGCAAGCTCCAGTTTAAAAAAAGATACCATTTATCAGAAGCCACGATAATTTAGTTGGGCAGGAAGCGAAACACGATGCAAAACGTTTGCACCTTCCATACCGGTCAGATCTGCGCATGCTGCAGCCATTGCCAACCTAAGCCTTACATAAATTCAATTCCGTGGACAAACTCCGGTTACTCCGGTTCACTTCGCAGTCCGTGATCATTCTAACAGCCGCCAAAAATATTCCCACATCCCAAACCCGGATACTCGGAACAGAACACCCTCGGTTCCCGGGTTCCTGATACAACCACAGGTACAAATACAGTTACAAGCTACGAATCATTGGCTTATCAGCAATTACCCTGTATCTGTTCTTATGTTCCTGAAATATCATTTGATATGAATACTGATAATATAGGGGGAGAATACCAGCGCGGCATGCCCGTATATACACATATTCACGCGTATAGGGGTTTTTGGTTCTTGGGTACAGAACGGGGAACAAATTGATGGGGTGCACCGACGCTCTTGCAACCAATCGTTGAGATATCAGAAAACAACGCTTATGCTCAGTCGGTCCACACGGAAGTACACTCAGACAAGTCTATATAGAGCTCGGGAAATCCTCCCGGGCTTTTTGATTGTCCTTGTGTAGACTGTCAAGGAGTGAGGCCCGGCGGTATTGACCGAGCCTCTGCCGCGAGTCCTTCCGCAATTCCCCAGATTCAACCGTTGGCACGTTCATTCTACTATGCGTTTACAACCCACGCAAGGAAAGCCCATACCCTACAAGCCAAAACGATCATGCAGCGATTGCACACCATCCATACCCGTTCCAATAGCAGCCGCGGATGTTCCAACATCCCAAACCCGGATTCTAGGAACAGAACACCCCCTGTTCCTGAGTTCCCATCAAGGCAACAGGTACAAATGTGGTTACGAGCCATGAATCATTAGCTTATCAGCAATTACCCTGTATCTGTTCCTATGTTCCTGAAATATTATTTAGTATGAATACTGATAATATAGGGGGAGAATACCAGCGCGGCATACCCGTATATACACATATATACGCGTATATGGGTTTTTGAGTGCTTGAGAACGCAATCGGGAACAGGAGTCTGGACTGCTCCGTAGAGCTCCTTGTACCGTTGAAACCAATCGTTGAATTATCAGAAAATAACAGTTGTGCTCAGTTCGCGTTTCACGCTACTGTACACTCAGACAAGTCCATACAGAGCTCGGGAATTCCTCCCAGGCTTTCTTTTTGCCCCAAGGAGAACATCGTATGCCCTACAAGCCCAAGCGATCGTACAGCCATGGAGGTTGTCCCCGGCTCACCGGTAGGAAGATTTGATGGATTAAATTCTTGCAACCATAAACTGGGTGTGATACGTTGGCTTTCATAAGAGGTGGAAATGAAAAAACCTTACATCCGGATAATTTTCCTCGTCCTGTTTGTTGCCATGCTTGTTTCTTGCGAAACCTTAGCCCTTGAAGGCGGTGAATCGTCGACCGGTACCAGCGGATATTCAGTGAAACAGAAGGAAAAACTCGAATCCAAGTTCATAGGCACTTGGGTGTATACGGACAAAAACTTCGGAGAAACTGCAAAAAAGCTTGGGATAAAGGGTTGGCCTTCTGATTCAAGATTTGAACTCGCCTTTTCGTTCGGATTAGATAGTAAGGGCACTTTGTCCAAAATCACCTCGGCCTACGGTAGCGAAACTGAAGAGAAACAAGATTTCATCTGGTACATCGATACATTATTTGATAAGCGCGTTTATGCTGTCATGCAGGACAATACCGCCGAAAGCTATACCCTTTTCTACGAGAATGAACTGTTCCTGACAATGAATGACAAGGATATGGGGACGTTGTTCTTTGCAAGGAAGCAGCAAGAGTCGATCGAACAATAATCCTTTGCAACCCATCGTTTATTTATCAGAAAATAACAGTTGTGCTCAGTTCACCTTTCGCGATACAGTACACTCAGACAAGTCCATACAGAGCTCGGGAATCCTCCCGGGCTTTCTTTTTGCCCCAAGGAGATCCCTCGATGCCCTACAAGCCCAAGCGACCGTGCAGCCATCCAGGCTGTCCCAATCTCACCGAAGGACGGTACTGCGAGGAGCATGCGAAAGAGGCTGCGAGGACCTATGAACGCCATCAACGGGATCCGCTTACCCACAAGCGCTACGGCTCCTCATGGAGGAAAGCCCGCAAGAAGTTTCTTGACGAACATCCCTTCTGCGAGCTGTGTCGGAGGCAGGGACGACTTACCCAGGCGACGGTCGTCCACCACATCAATGCCGCCAGAGAGGGTGGTACCGATGACGAGGAGAACCTCATGGCCCTGTGTGCAAGCTGCCATTCCTCCCTCCACGGGCGACAAAAAAATGATGGGTTGCACAGTTAACTTTTCGTAGCACTTTGGAGGGGGCTTGCAAATCTCTACAGCATATAGGGTTACAACGGGCAGGGGCAATCACGCGGAAAAATTGGAATTCAAACGGGGGATTGACCCCCTCATCATACGAAGGCGGTGCGACATGGCAAAAGACGGTACCAACCGTGGCGGTGCCCGCGTCGG
>Ga0334895_1000993_pt1 | contig 32687 bp, 37 predicted proteins | sample GraSluR3_MG_7_FD_207229 | JGI IMG/M metagenome (GOLD analysis project Ga0334895, IMG submission 207229) | Sludge microbial communities from methane-producing bioreactor in Wageningen University, Netherlands - Granular Sludge_31_05-R3 | ecosystem: Engineered > Bioreactor > Anaerobic >... | reverse complement strand
ATAATTTTCTTGCATCTCAAAGCTCCTATGACTGGTATCTGTTTAATTACAGCATAGCATCTTTGAGGTGTTTTTTAGTGGGAAAATTTTTTCCCTGAGGTGGCTAACTTCATTTTACAATTTGGGGTAAAAAATTAATTATTCATTTATACGAAGAAAACCCAAGCAAATTGTCTCCATGGAAGGTAAGGAAGAGACGAGAAGATAAAAAGAACGAATTTATATCACAATTGGATAATTTAGAATTGTCAGAAGAACAAATTACACAATTAAAAAGCCAAATGTATATAGTAACAAAAAGTGAATATATATTGAATGTTAAATTAAGTGAGTACTCAAATCAGGGCAGTGAAAAATCAGATAAAGAAAATCAAAAATTAGACTAAAGAAATAGCTAGGAATTGTATAACCTAGTTTTTTTATATTTTGTCAAGTTCAAAAGACTAAGTACCTAACGCACAGCTAAAGCTGTTTGTTGTTGTTTAACCGTATTGCAAGCAATACTGACAACCATTTATATTTTATAGTTGTCAACTAAAAAATAAAATTATAGGTGTACAATATGTGTCTATAATAATTATTTAATATAGAGAGACATTGTACACCTATAATTTAAAAATCCAATATTTTAATAGTATAAATGGTTGTCAGTATTCCGTCAGGAATACGGTTAAACAACAACAAGCTCGCTTGCGAGTGCGTTAGGCACTTAACATAGCGTAGCGATATAGATAATAGACAAATGTATAATAAGTGTCTAAAAACAGCTAAAAAAGTGAGCATTTTTAAAACAAAATAGCGATATAAGTGAAGGGGTATTTAGCAAAAATAGCCCAAAAAACCGCCCATGCAGGTTATTGCATGTATATAAGGGTGAGATAAAATATTTAAAATTATTTTGCAAAAAAACCCAAAACAACCGCCCAAGCAAATTAAGTTCTGGGTTTATAGGTGAGAGGGAATAAATACAAAATAGAAAAATAATATCTTCCTCAAAAATAAAAAATAGAAAATGAGAATCCCTTATTTTTTATTAGATTATCTAGTGTTTTGTTGACAATAGATAGTGTAATGAGAAATAAGACACACACTATATAGTGTTTAAAAAAATATTTAAGCACAATATATAGTGAAATTTGATTGACATTATTTACTTATTATGTTATAATTAATTATAAAGAAAGCACAGGAGAAGTGAAATTGATGAGAGAAGAAGCAAAAAATTATTTTTATTGCTATGACCCAAAAATGGGCAAATATTTAAAGAGTTGTGGGCTTGATTACATAACGATGGCTAAAAACAGATTCGACGACAGCTTGTTTACATTGTGGTACAAGTCAAGCGAATTTGAAACAGCAATAAGTAACTACAATAAATAATATAAAATAAATAGTAAGCGTAAAGAAAGCAAAAAAATGAAAGTAGAAATTGATAAACTTTTTTTTAGCAATGAATTTGAAAACATTGTTGAAGAAAAATGGGTGGCACAATACCAAAAAAATGGTAAGTTGCAAAGTAATACAAAAACAGCAATAACAAAAGCATTGTTAAAAAGCTATGAAACAGTTGAATATATTAAAGGCACAAGAAGTCGCAAAGCACATTTTGAAATTGGCGAGAGACGAACAAGTGAATTGTCAAATGCTGAAATGATAAACGAAGGCATTAAAAAAAGCAATATAGCTAGTTACAAATTGACAGCTTACAAGCTGTTTAAGCATTATATTTCAGAATTAGATGATGATGTAACTTACAAGTCTTTAACTCGCTTGCAGTGGCTAAAGTCAGCAGGTATCACAAGCAATTTGAAAGATTTTCACTTGTTGAACGCAGAAAAGTTAAAAGACAGAAACGCAGGCAACTTTGTTACATATTATCAAAATGACTTGAGCTTATACCTAAAACAAATTTTCAGTTATTGTGTAAGCCAATTAAATATTCAATCAGAAGAATTGTATTATTGCGATGCAATCTATGACGATGAAATTGAAAAAGATGAAAATGGTAGAAAAAAACGATTGCTTACTAATGAGGAAGTGACGGCTTACAACGAGTACAGAAACAGCCTAAAAAAAGACGAACACGGCAATGACAAATTTAAGAATTTTTATAACGCACCACGGGAATTTAAAAAAGCGTTGTCTGATTATGTACAAAAAAACTTTAAGTCAAACGAGATTTGGGTGGAGGTTGAGCTTAACTTAAGCAATATAAAAATTGAAAAAGACGAAAATGTTGATGTTGATAAACTTAGGAAACAGTTTGTTAAAGAGTTCAAACAAAGCAGAGACAGCTTGTATGTTAAAAGAGAGTTTAAAAATGGCAAAGGCTGGCGATATGATAGTTCAATCGTTAGAACGATGGCAAATAGCAGAGAAAGTGTTATTGTGCCTTACAGACAAATGGAAGAACGCAATTATTTCAAGTTTATGACTGAGTTAGACGAGCAAATTGGACTTGGAAAAGCTAACATGTTTGAGTACAAACAAACAGAAAAAGAATACAAAAAACTTATTAACTCAGATGTCGTTGAATTTATTGAATTGCCAAGAGAAATTAAAAATGATGATGTTGATTATGATGAATTGTTTGCACAAGCGTAAAAAGGAAAGCAGGGTAAAAATATGACTGAAAACACAGCACAAACACAACAAACACAAGCAGAAAACGAATTTTTGAAGATGTTGAAATTGGAATTGCAGATAATGAGCATGCAGTCTGACATGATTAAATTAAAAGCAAAAATGTTTGAAGATGATTTAGAAAAATAGTAACAATTGAAGTAAACTGTTAAAAAATAGGGGATTCTTTATTTACATATTATAAAAATAAGTGAGTAAAGAAAAATGGAACATTTAACAGAACTAGAACAACAACAAGAATATATACAAGCATACAAATTTATAAGCAAAATTGGCATAGAGGAAAGAATATTCAAAAATGATGGCACTTGGACAGCAGAGCAAGTAGAGTTAAAAAGTAGATATGAAAATAAATTGTATATGCCAATTTTAATCAGATTTTTTCATAACTTTGAAATGAAGTATCGGCGCTTACCGTCACAATTTGAATACAGGAAAGCATATTTAAAATATAGCTTTAGACATCTTAAACATGTTGGGTGGTATAACGATAAACACAAAGAATTTATTAAAAATTGCATTGTGTGGCGTGCTGACAGAGCATATAAAAGTTATTTAATAGAGGTTATGACATCAAAACAATTGGAATTGCTAGGGTATCAAGTTTTTAGACATAATTTAATTGACACTGTAATGGGCGTTGACTTAATAGCAGTAAGAGATGGTAAATATTGGTGTTTGCATATCACAAAAGACAGTAGCTACAGCAGACAAAAATTAATGCTTAAAGGCGTTTATAAAGATTGGATAGTCAATCACAAGACAGTAATGTATCAGAGAAATTTTATTGGGCATACAAAATTATTATATGATTGCCAAAGTTCATCAAAGAATGGAATTGTTGGAGGTTTACCGATTTTTAGAAACGAATATTTGATTGAGAAACTTGACGGTGAACACAGTTTTGACTGGGACAGCGAAGATAATCAATTACAAATATTTACGCAGGCGTTAAAATGGTCTGATAGAAATGCGATTTTTGAGTTTGCGAGTACAGATAATAAATTAGTAGTTAGATAAAATAAAAATAAAATAGAATATATAAAAATGGAGAATTAAAAAATGGAAGTTGAAATTAAAATGACACAAAAAGAAAAAGAAGAATTTGTTGAATTATTGCTATCGCCTGAATATTGGGACGCACCTAATTTCAATGGCTATCAATTGCTTGGTTTTGTAGAAAATAAGAGTGAATATTTAGATGTTGTAGCAGAACTTAGTAAGTATTATGAAGAATATCGTGTTAAAGATGCACTAGAAAAAGACTTTTTAAAATTAGTTGTAGACACAAAAAAAGAACTTTATATAAAAGAAGATGGATGGGAAGACTATGCAATAAAAGAATTTTACGAAAATCTTGAGTACAGAGCTAGATACAGACTTAGACATCAAGATAAAAATGATGTTTATGTCAGAACAAATAACTAAAAAATAGTAACAATTACAATAACAGTTTAAAAATAAGGGGATTCTTTTTTCGCAAAACAAAAGCAAAAACGAAAGAAGAAAAAAATGACAACTGTAGAATTAAAAAATGAAATAATCGAAAAAATGTTGATGAGCAAATGGGTTGAGGTTTATGCGAATAAGTTAAACAGAAAATTTGGGAAGTATTCTACTAAAGATTATAACCCAGCTAAGGATTCGCTTATTAGCAATTTGTGGGAAGCTTTGCAAATTTACGAGCGAAACAATAGTTTGGGGGCTAGTTATATTGCTATAGAAAGATATTGTTTTCAAAAGGCTTTTCAGTTGACAAATGAAGAATTTATATCAGATTTGGGAAAATATCGACAAGGCAAAAAAAAGGAGTGGCAACAAGTAAAAGTAAATTACATTGACGAAATACACGCAAAAGAATTTTATTTTGATGAGTATCCTAGTTTGTCAGGCGAATATGTTTATGACGATACACAGCTAACTAGCAATAAAAACAAGGCATTTGCGGTTGATATTTGCGAAGATAATCTGACTAAAAGTCAAGCAACTTTTGTTAAGAGTGTTTTGGGAATGGGCGTTGACAGCACTATGAAGAATCTTGAATTAAACGCCAAGAGTTTCAACAATCGCTTGAATCGGACAATTAAGGCAATCGAGAAGAAAAAAGATAAATATCAAGTTGTGAGTGAGCGAGCGAATAAATTGAATACAAGATTGGAATTAACTAATAGTGTTGTTTCTGTTTTGGAATGTGAGGACAGCAACGAAATCAAGATTTACAAGGCTTTGCTAGATTTACATGATAGCAAATGCAAGTATTTGTTTAGTAAAGCGTTTAATAGTATTGACAAAGAAATTGCTTTAGCGATGTTTAGAGAAAATAAAGGTAGACAGTTTGCTTATAAACTTGTGAATGTCATTTATGCTGAAAGAGACAAGATTGAAAATGAATTAAAGGCGGTGGCATAGATAAAAAATCTCTACTTAGATAGAGATTTTTTTCAATATTATTTTTTTGGTCTTTTTATCAATTTTTCTGCTTTTGTAAATTTTAAATCACTTTCTATTTCTGAAATGAATAAGTCAATAAAACTTATTAAATCATCCATTGAATAATCTTCATGTATTCGTGTGTAATGTGTTTCATCATTTCCAAGATATGCAATTGCTTTGCCAAGCGTAACAAGTCTAGGCTTATCTAACTTATTTATCTTTTGTATTAATGTCGTTTTGGGACTAGTTATCCAATCTTCAGTAACACCCTCAATTGGATTTTTTAGTAGATAATCTGTAGTAAGAAATTCAATTGATTTTCTATAACCCATACCAGCAAGATTATGTAAGCCAGAATTTTTAGCTTCTGTTGCTTCTTTCCAAATATTATAAAAATTAGGATATTCATCTTTTATATTTTGAGGGGGGTCATTTTCTATTTCCTCGAAAGGTGGAAAAGTAGATTCTAATGATATATAGTAACTATCATTTCTAGAATCATTTTGGTAATTTATGATATTAGTACTATAATTTTTACAGCTAAGACAACAAGTGACAATGCTAAAACTTTTTACTAATTGTCCATAAAAAAATAGATTTTTTTCTTTAGAGTTGTCTTCAATTAAAACTCCATTTACAAATTGTTGAATACCAGTTTGATTACAATGTGGACATTTTGTTGGCAAATCAAAATCTTTAACAAACTCGCTGACAATTTTTTGATTGGTAAAGTCATATGTTTCAACATTTATATTCATACAATCCTCCATGTATATTTAAATTAATTATACCATTAATAATGATTTATATTCAATATAATCTATAACTTTTATTATTAAATATAAAAGACGATAAAAAATTGATAAATAAAAGGCTAAGTTGTAATGACTTAGCTTTTTTCTTTATTTTTACTTGATTAAAATTTCGTGATGAAAAAGTGAGGATAGGCGGAGTATACTTAGTGAAGAAGAAGAAAATAATGTTTTGTCCATTTTTTATAATGTCGTTTTATTCTTTTCACTTATTATTCTAAAAAATTTGAAGGGTTTGCTAATACCCTTTATTTTTTTGATTGTATTGATTACAGATGTAATTTTTAGGTAGGAAAACAAAGGAGTTAGTGAAATGCGAGATGATGAAACACTTGAACAATTTAGAGATAGATTGCTAGTTGAGTTTTTAAAGAATTTTGGCGTAACGCCTGATGAAGTTAATCTAGTTTTGGTCGGACATAATCAGTCACGAGAAGTGATATTGTCTGTCTCGGTTTATTGATTTTTATTTTGATATTTTTACGAGAAGTTTTAATTATCATTTTTGCTTTATTGGGAAGTGGAGTATCATACATAAAAAAAAGATTTCCGTGTACAGTTTCATAAGGGGCAAGATTTATCACTGGTTGGAGCATATTCTTTTCAGACAAATTATAGTTTAAACTTTCCTCATTATCAGCAATGGTGAAAATAAGACCACTTTGTTTAAAACGATTTGTTTTATATGTTGTTTCGTATTTTTCTCCATAGTTAGTGTACAAGTTCCATGTGCTTCCATTTAAAATAAATTCGTATATTGAAATGGGTTTAGAACTTTTATTAGTGATTATTACACTGGGTATATAACGAAATTTATATTGCCAATATATATCAGGTGATTTATTGCTTGTCCTATCAACTATCATTTCGGTAGAATCTGTATCTGGAAAAGAAACTTTTAATTTAGCTTTCTCATTATTAAACCTTATTAGAGTAAACCCAAAAGCAACAAATGAAACTAAAAAAGAAGTTATTGGTATTAAATACTGGATGATAGAATCTAGTATCACTTTTGATGATAAAATTTGATTCGTAGATTGGGTTTGTAATATATACATAAAACCTCCTATATTTTATTATTAAGTTTATTGTATCACTTTTTAAGGAGGTTTGAGATTAATAGAACAAGGAATACAAGTTTTTACAGCGATAAAAAATGGGAACGCAAACGATTAAGAGTTTTAAAAAATGATAAATATGAATGTCAAAATTGCAAGAGGTTTTATAAGACAACGACAGCACAGGTTGTTCATCATATATTTTTTTATGAAGATTATTCTGAATTAGGTTTAACGAATTGGAACTTAGTTAGCTTATGCAACAGTTGTCACAATAAGATGCACAACAGACACAATGACACAGCGACAAGGCTTGGGCTTGAATGGCAAGATAAAAAGAAAAAAGATTTTGAAATTTATTTTAAAAATAAAAATGAAAAAGTTCGAGACTAGGTTTTAAAATTTAAAAAAATAAAAAATAAAATAACAACAAAATAGAAATTTGCAGATGCCCCCCACTTTCTAAAAGTGCTTGACAACCTTGTGGGAAAAGGGACGATGGGGTCATTTCCCCACCTCAAAACATTTCAAAATATTTTTTCCCAGATTTTAGAGAAAGGAGCAAGAAAAATGGTTTATAAAAATATCGCATCGAAAGACACGATAAAACGAAGAACGATAGCTTATATGAAAGAGCTTAATGTATATAAAAAACAGTATAATCAGTTGATTGAAGTGTACTCAGATTTGTTGTTGCAATACTACATTTTGACGAAACAGTTTGAAGAAACAGGATATGAAGTAGTCGTTGCAACCGAAAAAAGTGATGGTAAAAAAAGCCCGATTCTTGCATCCTTGGAAAATCTTAGGAAAGACATTGGAACTTATAGCGATAGACTGATGTTAAACGCAAAAGCTAACAAAGACAGCGAAATTAATATTAAAGCTACCGCTGATGACCCTTTTAACAAGTTGTTCGATGGCTTGAAAAGTGGGTGATGTGCTTGGATATATCAAAAATTAAAAGCATTCACTTTAAAACAGCTTTAGAATTTGCAAATGATTTAATCACAGGCAAAAAAATAGCGAACCTAGAGCAAATACAAGCGTGTCAAAGATTTTTAGATGATTTAGAAAGAACAGACTTAGACTTTAAGTCGAATCAATTCGATTTTGCGATTGACTTGATTGAAGGTACGATTTTTCCTGAGAAGGGTGAAAATGTTGATGGAACATCGGCACGATTAAACCCCATAAAATTAACTCGCTGGGAGATATTTGTAACAGTAAATTTATTCGGGTTCTTTTTAAAAGACACTAATATAAGGCGCTATCAAGAAGTTTTGCTATTCTTGCCTCGGAAATCTGGCAAGACAACATTTGTCGCAAGCCTAACATGGGCTAAGTCTTTAATTGATGCGAATAGCGGAGCGACTACATATATAGTAGCCAACTCATTAAGTCAAGCAAAAGTATCATTTAACTTTATTCAGCACAATCTTAATCTTGAACATAACAAGAACAAGTTTAAGCCTAAAATGCGTGCAAACAATCAGGAACACAGCATAAATTGTGATGTTGGGCAAGGACACATAGAGATTCGTGCGATAGGCGCTGACGAAAAATACCTTGATGGACTAATAGCTAATACAATAATCGCCGATGAAGTACATGCTTTCAAACGCCCGAAAAGATATACGCTTATGAAGGATGCAATGAAAAGTTATAGTGGCTCACGCATGCTTTTAGCAGTTTCAACAGCAGGCGATAGTATAGGATGTTTCTTAGATGAGCGAGTAGAGCTTTTAAAAAAAGTATTAAACAAAACTATAAAAGATGTTCAAAAATATGATAGATATTTTATCTATCTGTGTACAGCGCCACGAGACAACAAGGGCAATTTCTTAAATCCGATGACAAACGAAATAACAGAAATTGATGACCCAATTTTAATCGAGGCAGTCAATCCTAGTGCAAACGAAACAGTTTCGTTAGATTTGCTTGTAAATGATGCCAAAATCGCACTTGATAGTGACGAAGGCACACGAAACGAATTTAAAAACAAAACATTGAATGTGTTCACAACATCAAGTCATAGTTTCTTTGATATTGACGAGTTTAAATACTCAGACAGCTTATATGATTTTACAATTGATGATTTATTAAAACTCAATTTGACATGGTATGGATTCGCAGACTTATCAGTTTTACACGATTTGTCAGCAAGCGGTATCTATGCAAACTATAAATACAAAACAACTGACAAAAACAACAACACAATAACAAAAGACATTGACATTGTTATCACACAAGCCTTTTTCCCTTTATCTTTAGCGATTGCTAAGGCACAAGAATCAAATATGCCACTTCAGGAATGGCAAGAAGAAGGATGGGCAACACTATCAAACACTGATGTTGTTCAGAGTAGCGACATTGCAAGCTGGTTTGTTGATATGAGAGCCAAAGGATTCAAAATCAAGCAAGTAAATTATGACAGAAAATCGGCTTTAGAATTTACGCTTATTATGAAATCAGAAAAATTTAAACTCAAAGATGCTAGTCAGTTGCCTAGCCTAAAAACAATAGGTATCAGACGAATTGAAAACAAAGTTAAAAATGGCGAGTTCTACTATTTGCATAACAGGTCGTATGAATATTGTGTAAGCAATGTCAAAGCCGATGAAATTTATAATGGATGGCTCAAAATGAATAAAATAAGTAAGAATATGAAAATAGATATTTTTGATGCAAGCACTTTTGGAGCAACGGCGCTTTTAGAAGATATGGAAAACAAAGCGAAAATGAAAAATATACTGAAATAAAAGGAGGTGAGAATAGAAAAATGGGAATAAGAGATATTTTTAAAAGGTCGAATGACCCTAAAAGCAATAACAAAATGGGCTACTACATGAGCGAAGATGCAAAAAGTTTATTGGTCGGGGGCTATACAAGATTAGCTGATAGTCCCGAAGTCTTGACAGCGATTAATACAATTGCAGACCTTGTTAGCAACATGACAATTCAGCTAATGAAAAATGGCGATAAAGGCGATACAAGAATTAAAAATGACTTGAGCAGATTAGTAGACATTAAGCCCAACAATTATCAAACAAGGAAATCATTTATTTTTTGGGTTGTGAAATCTATGATGCTGACAGGTAATGCGGTTGTAATGCCCTTGACGAGAGGTGGTAAGACAATTGAGCTGAGACCTTTGGCTGATAACAAAATTAGGTTTTATTATGACGATAAAAATGATTTTGATTATGAAATAAAATACAAAGAAAAAGACTATGCGCCTGATTCGTTATTACATTTTGTGCTAAATCCAAAGGACGATTTGCCTTTTATGGGTAGTAGTTATCGTGTAAGTTTAAGCGATGTCACACATAATTTGAGACAGGCTTCAGCAACAAAACGAAGTTTTATGAGTAGCGAGTATATGCCTAGTTTAGTGATGCTCATTGATAGCGATGCGGATTTAGACGAAGATGAGCGAGAGAAATTTGAAGAAAAATACTTGAAACGCAAGGATAAAAACAAACCGCTTTTGCTACCCGATGGCTTAGTAAATTTTCAGACAATTAAACCTTTGACTTTAGAAGACCTAGCGATTCATGAATCAATCAAGGTCGATAAACAAACAGTAGCAAGCATCTTAGGCATTCCAGCCTTTGTCTTAGGCGTGGGAACTTATAGCAAGGACGAGTGGAACAACTTTATTAATACAAAAATTATGAGTATTGCTCAAATTATTCAACAGACCTTAAACAAACTAATCGTTGAAGAAGACCAATACTTTAATTTTAACCCTCGTTCACTTTACAATTATTCGCTTGTCGAGCAAGTCAATGCTATTACAAACTTAGTAAAAGTTAATACTTTAAGACGGAATGAAGGCAGAAATTGGTTAGGTTTAGCGCCCGATTCTGAGATGGACGATTTAATCGTGTTGGAAAACTATTTGTTACAACAAGATTTGAGTAAGCAAAATAAATTAACTCAAAATATTATTGATGATATTGATGATGAAAATGAAATGAAAGGAGACGAATTACAAGATGAGAAATCTTAAAAAACAAGTCAGAAGTATTGGCAAGTTGCAGACAAGAGACAGTAACAATGAAACTGATGAAATGAAAATAACAGGATATTTTGTTGTATTCAACACAGAAACCGAAATTTATGACGGAATGTACGAAGAAATTTCTGACAAAGCATTTAAAGATATTGACTTAACAGACATTAGAGCATTGGCAGACCACGATACAGCAAAAGTTTTAGGAAGAACAAAATCAAAAACTTTGAGTTTAAGCGTTGATGAAAAAGGCTTGTTCGGCGAAATTACAATAAACCCTGACGACAGTGAAGCAGTCAATTTGTACCAGCGTGTTAAAAGGGGTGACATAGACCAATGTTCGTTTGGCTTTAGCATTTTAGATGAGACTATGGACACAAGAGAAGATGGTTCAGTAAAATGGACTATCACAGAAATAGAATTATTTGAAGTCAGCGTTGTTACTTTTCCCGCCTATTCTGATACCGCAGTCGAGGCACGAAGCGCACAACTAGAACAACTAGAAAAAAGAAACTTAAAAACTAGAAAACAACAACTAAAGGAGAGAATTAAACAATGGCATTAAAACAATTGATTTTAAATAAAAAAATTACAGAGCGTTCAGCAAAAATCACAGAGCTAAGAGCTGACGAAACAAAACTTAAAGATGAAGAAAAAGAACTTGAAGTCGCTTTAGACGAGGCTGAAACTGACGAAGATGTCAAAGTCGTTGAAGATTCGGCTGATGAATTAGAGCAAAAAATTAAAGAAAACGCTGACGAAATTGCAAAACTTGAAAAAGAAAAGACTGATTTAGAAGCTGAATTGGCTCAAATTGAAGACGAACAACCAAAAACTGAAACTGACGAAGATAAAGAAGATAAGAAAGACGGAGAACAAAGAAAAATGGCTAAACAAATTAACACACGCAACGCAAACGGAGTATTAACTATTCGTGAATCACTTAAAATTGAGGAAGTACGCAGTTTTTATCAAAATCTTGCTAACGCAATGACTGAAAAACGCAGTTTGACAGGCGCTGAAAAAGTAGTGCCTACCGAAGTTATTGACCGAATTGAATCAAAACTTGGCGACTACTCAACACTTTTACAAGAAGTAACAGTTGAAAAAATTGGTGGCACAAGTCGTGCGGTTATCGCAGGAGATATTCCGTCAGCGATTTGGTTTGAAATCGGTAAAACAGCACTTGACGAATTAGACGATGCCTTGGAAGGTGTAGAATTTGATGGATTCGGACTGGGTGGCTATGTAGCAGTTCCTAACATCATCATCGAAAACTCACTTATTAACTTGGCAGGTCACATTGAAGACCGCTTAGCAAAATCTATCGCAAAAGCTTTAGACAACGCAATTCTTAACGGAACAGGAACTAAACAGCCACTTGGTGTTGTAGCTTCAGCACCAGTTGCTAACAAAGTGACAAGTGACGGAACTATCACCGATTTGATTGCTAAATTGGCTAAAGTTGATACAGACGGCACGGGCGGTGAAGTAATCGCAGTTATGAATCGTGCGACTTACTACTCTCAAATCGTGCCTAAAACTTTGGCGGTCGCAGCAAACGGTGTACTGACAGGTTCATACGCATTGCCTTTCCGAGTTGTTTTGAGTGCTTATGCTGATGACAACACAATTGTGTTCGGTGATTTCAAACAATTCTTACTTGCTCAACGCTCAGAAATTCGTGTTGAATCATCTACAGAAGTACAATTTACCTCAGACAACACAGTATTTAAAGGCGTTGGATTCTATGACGGTAAAGCAACTAAAGCGGAAGCATTTGCAGTTGTGACTATCACAGCTACACCCGCAGCAGGTTAAGCAATTAGACTAATTAAAGAGGGTTGACCTCTTTTATTTTTAAGCGAAAGGAGAAAAAAGTATGAAATATAAAGTATTAGTAGATTTTACAGATAAAGAAACTAAACATGTTTATCGTCAAGGCGATAAATACCCTTTTAAAGGTCGGACTAAAAAAGCTAGAATCGAAGAACTTCTTTCAGCGAACAACATGAGAGGTCAGCCTCTTATTTGTTTGCTTGAAGTTGAGGAGGTTGGCAATGGATGAAAATGAAGATAAGATTTTAAACTTGGTGAAAGCGACATTGGGTTATAAGTCTAGTGTTAGAGATGAATTGTTAAAGTTTATTATCAAGTCAGTTGTTGATGAGTTAGAAATTCAAAAACGAATAACATTAAAATATGACAATGCTGAACACCTAATGTTTGTTGTTGATTATGCAGTTTTCAGATACGAAAACAAGGGCGGTAGCGTGATGCCTAGAAACTTAGAATATAGATTGAGAAACTTGATAATCAAATTCGGGGGTGTCTAATGGCAGTTTGGGATTTAGAAGTTAGCTTATTGCAAGAAGATGGCTTTATTCAAGAAAAAGGCAAAATAAACAAGACTGTAAAGTACAGAGAAACAGAGCTGTTTGCATTTGAAAAGCAAATATCAAGAGCTGAATTGTACTATGCAGGGCAAAGCAACACAGAATTGACTAAAATTATAGTCATTCATGCCTTTGAATATTCAGATGAACAGCTTGTTAAGATTAATAACACACTATATCAAGTAATCAATACTTACAAAATAAGTAACGAAGAATTAGAGCTAAAACTAAAAGCTAAAAAAGGCGGTGTTTAAAAATGGACATTGCTGATGAAATAACAAAAGCGCTTGAAGAATACACTGATGAAGTCAAAGCAGGAATTGAGGTTGCATCAAGCGAAGTTGCTGATGAGGCAATAAATACTTTAAAAGCTAACAGCCCTGAGGGCAAGCGTGGCAAATACAGCAAAGGTTGGCGGAAAAAGCAAACTAAAAATGGTTATGTAATCTATAATGCAACGAACGCAGGCTTAACGCACCTTTTGGAAAAAGGACACGCAAAAAGAAACGGCGGTCGGACTAAAGCACAAGCGCACATTGAGCCAGCCGAACAAAGCGCTATCAAGAGTTTTGAAAAGAAAATAGAAAGGGTGATTAAAAAATGAATTTGATGGAATTTAAAAGTAAGCTAGAAACACTAGGCTTGCCAATTCAATACCAAAGTTTTGTTGCAGGTCATGTTCCTGAGTTGCCCTATATAATTTTCTATGAAGACGATAGCGACAATTTTTTTGCAGATAACTCAAATTATTTTGACAGTTTAAATGTTATTTGCGAGTTGTACTCAGACAACAAAGATTTAGAGCTTGAAACTAAAGTACAAAAACTATTTTTTGATAATGAAATCGAGTATAATTCGCAAGAGACTTTTATTGACAGCGAAAATATGTACTTAAAAGCCTATTCAGTTTCAATAATTTACGATGCTTTAGCAGATGTCAAAGAAAAAGAAATTGACAAAACAAAATTGCAAATGTTAGTAAATTATTCAGAAACTTTAAAAGAAGATTTGTATGAACAAGACAGTTTTAGTAAATTACAGACAGTAACAGCTTATGCAAAAGCTATTTTAGTTGACAGCGATGCTTTGCAAGATGAAGTTGATGAAAGTGAAGGCGAATTGCTATCAGCATTAAATAATTTGACTTTGATTATTGTTGAGATAGACAAAACAGCCTTAAAAGAACAAATTGATTTTGCTGAGAATTTATCAGCTAATAGCTATACACAAGAAACTTGGGCTTTGTTAACTTTTGCTTTAAGCGATGCTAAAGAAGTTTATGATGATGAAAATGCAAAACAAATTAATATAAACAGCGCTTTAACAAATTTATTCAAAGCGATAAATAGCTTAGAAAAACCACAAGGCGGTTATGAAAAAGGGCGAAACTTATATGCCCCACTTTATTGGCAGTCACAAGGTTTTGATGGTGGGCTAGACACCACAACAGGCGAAATAGATAGTTATATCTTTAGTGATTATACTCATTCAAATTTTATTGAAATACCTGCAGTAGCAACTTATACAGTATTTAATACAAGTGGAAGTGATAGTTATTATATATTGTACTACACAAAAGATAAAAAATATATAAGTTACGAGTATATGTATGATTCAAGAAATGGAAAATTAAACAATATACCTAGGCAAGCTGAGTTTATGAGAATCCAAACAAATAAACAAACACCATCTTCACTTTTAATTAACAAAACAAAAATTGAATGGGACTCAGCGACAGATTACACGATAACCCCTGAGGATATTCCCTACAACACTTTAACACAAATTTAACAAAAATTTAAGGAGAAATAAAAAATGGCAACAGAAAATAAAATCGTTTACGGCTTACGAAATGTACATTACTCAAAAATGTCAGTAGACGAAACAGGAAAAATCACATATGCAATACCAGCACCCTTAAAAGGTGCAGTAGAAATCTCGCTTGAAAGCAAAGCTGAATTGATTGAGTTTGAAGCAGATAACACAGTATATTACAGCGCTCCAGGCGTTTCGGCTTATGAAGGTACTTTGACCTTAGCTAAAGTTCCAGATTCTTTCCTTGTAGATATTTTGGGTGAGGAATTAGACGCAACTGACGGAACACAAACAGAAATTGATGGCGCACACACAAGCAACTTTGCACTCATGTTCCAATTTGAGGGTGATGTTAACGGTACACGCCACTTGTTTTATAACTGTTCAGCTAGTCGCCCATCGGTAGCGTCAAAAACAGGCAAAGAAATCGGCACGACAGAATTGGCGTTTAAAGCAAGCGCAAAACCGCTTGAATCTGTAAACGATAAGGCGGTCGTTAAGACTAAGACTACAGCCTCAACACCACTAGCAGTTTATAACGCTTGGTTTGATGCTGTTTATCTTAAAACAGCAGGCGAATAAAAAAATGGAGGGTGGCTCAATTGAGCGCCCTTTTTTTAAAGAAGATAGGAGTAAATAATGGAAAAAACAGTTGAAATAGATGGGCAAAAAGTTCGCTTAAAAAGCACGGCTGGGACACCTAAAAGATATAAAGCACAGTTTCGCAAAGATTATTTTTCAGAATTGTTGAAGTTGTCGAAATTGATGACTGGCGTAGATTCTGAAACTTTTGACTTGAGCAAAATTGATTATAGCGAGTTAGACTATTTAGATTTTGAGGTATTTTACAACTTTATCTGGGTTTTGGCAAAGACAGCAAACAAAGACATTCCAGAACCGCTTGATTGGTTGGACGAGTTCGAGACGATGCCAATCGCAGAAATTTTCCCAGAAATCATTGACCTACTAGAAAGTAGCATTAGCTCAAAAAAAAAGTTGATGAAGTAAGTGGCTCAGACGAGGTATTTACTGAGGAAAGTTTCTACTATGTGCTTAAGCAAATAGGGCTTACCGCAGACGAAATTGACGAGATGAACATTGGGCAATGCCTTGATTATGTTCAAGAATATATAGACAACAACAGCGAAGACGGAAAACAAAAGACAGTTAAAGCGTCACAACAAGATTTTGATACTTTTTAACTAAAAAAAGAGGGTTTAATTTGCCCTCAGACGATTTTAAATTATTTGATGTGGATAATCTATCATTTAAAATTCTGTGATGGTAAATTTGACACGAAAAAAAGAAAGGAGATTTATGGCAAATAACATAAAAGGTATAACGATTGAACTGGGTGGCGATAGTTCAGGCTTAGATAAAGCGTTGAAAGGTGTTAACACAACAAGCGTTAAGTTAAACAGCGAGTTAAAAGAAGTAAATAAATTGTTGAAGTTTGACCCATCGAATGCAACAGGGTTAGCGCAAAAACAAGAATTATTGACGAAAAGCATTGAAAACACTAGCGATAAACTTGCTCAGTTAAAGTCAGCACAAAGTCAAGTTGAACAGCAATTTGCAAACGGAAAAATCGGTGAAGAACAATACCGAGCGTTTAACAGAGAAATTTCAACGACAGAGCAATCGCTAAACAGCTATAAAACGCAACTTGCAGGATTGCAAACAGAACAAGTAAAATTGGGTCAAAATACCGATAGATTAAACACTTATTTTAGTGCATCGAGCAAGTCAGTTGACGATTTTGCAGATATTTTGGGAACAAGACTTGTAAACTCAATTAAAAATGGCACAGCAAGTTCAGATATGCTTGAAGTCGCACTCAATAAAATTGGTAAAGAGGCGTTGGGTGCAGATGTTGATATTAACAAGTTTAAAAGCACTTTGGATAGTGTAAAATCTGGTAATTCGCTTGATAGCGTTAAGAATGAGTTACAAGAAATATCGCCAAAAGCTAAAGATGCTGGCGGTTCACTTGACGAAATGACTGGTGCAATTAATAATGGCAACATGCAACAAGGCGCAGAAGCTATTGCAAAAGTGGGCGAAAAAGTCCTTGAGTTGGGCGAAAAGGCAAAAGAAACAGCGCTTGAGTTTGGGTCAAGTTTTGGGAAAATATCGGCTAACACAAACTTAAGCAAAGCTGAAATGGAAGAATTAAAAGGCGTTGCGACAGATGTGTTTAAGTCTGGCGTGACCGATAGCATTGAGACAGCCACTGATGCAACAATTTTGATGAAAACAGCTTTTAAAGACCTCAACAACGAGGATTTGACTAATCTAACAAGTCAAGTTATAAGTTTGAGTGAGAGAACTGGCACAGATGTAGCTGAAAATGTCAGAGGTACAAGCCAACTCATGAAAGCGTTCGGCTTAGATTCAACACAAGCGTTCGATTTAGTTGCATCGGGCTATAAAAATGGCTTGAATTATTCAGACGATTTTATGGACACGCTCAACGAGTACGCCCCTTTGTTTGCAACGGCAGGCTATTCAGCTCAAGAAATGTTACAAATTTTACAAAATGGCATGGAAAATGGTAGCATGAATACCGACAAGACAGCCGATGCTGTCAAAGAATTGCAAATTCGGCTTGGTGATGGGTCGATGGATAAAGCAGTCGAGTCATTTTCAGACAACACAAAAGGTGTGTTTGAAAAATGGAAAGGCGGTCAAGCGACAGTAAAAGATGTAGCGAGCTCAATTCAAGAAGATTTGAAGAAAATGAGTCCTCAAGACCAGCAAAAAGCGCTTTCAACTTTGTCAACCCAATTTGAGGATTTGGGCATAAAAGGCGCTTTGTCTTTATTTGACATAAAAGGCGGTTTTGATAATGTAAAAGGTTCGATGGACTCAGCAACAGAAAAAGACCCAGCGCAAGAATGGCAGAGCAGTTGGAATACATTCAGCACATCATTGCAACAAATTGGGGTAGATATTTTAACAGCTTTACAGCCAGTTCTTGACTTTTTTGCAAATTTGTCAGAGAAATTCGGCTCATTGCCCGAACCCCTAAGAATTTTCATTGAAGTTGTGGGTGGACTAATAGCAGTATTTACAATACTAGCCCCAATTTTGGGTGGTATTGCTTTATTGGCAGGCGGTTTAGAAATTGCACTTTTGCCTTTAATCGGTATAGTTTTAGCAGTCATCGCAGTTATAGCGCTTATTGTCGTGGCAATTCAAAATTGGGGCGCAATAGTTGATTGGCTCAAAGGCGTTTGGGATGCTTTTGCAGGTTGGATTTCTGGATTGTGGGACGGCATAGGTCAGACAGCCTCAAAAGTTTGGAATTGGATTAAAGATACTATCAGCGGAGTTTGGGATGGCATTAAAAATGGTGTAAGCAATGCTATTAACTCAGTAAAAAATACTATGTCAAACATTTGGGAAAGCATAAAATCAATGACAAAAAGTGCTTGGGATGGCTTAAAGTCAATGATTACAACACCTATAAACGCAGCTAAAGATATTGTAAGTGGAATCATTGACAAAATTAAAGGGTTATTTAATTTTAAACTTAAATTCCCTGACATTAGTATCCCCCATATTCCTATGCCACATTTCAATATTTCTGGCAGTTTTAACCCCCTTAAAGGTCAAATACCAAAAATCGGCATTGACTGGTTCGCAGACGGCGGTATCTTAACAAGACCAACGATTTTTGGCGCAAATGGTAATAATTTGATGGGCGGTGGCGAAGCAGGCAAGGAAGCGGTAGCACCTTTAAGCGACTTGATGGCATATGTACGAACAGCAGTCAAGCAAGAAATCGGTGGAATGGATGCTAATTTTGCGCAAATGATTCAGCTTTTAACGATAATCGCAGGCAAAGACTTAAGTTTAAATATGGATGGCAAAGCAGTATCAGAAATTATAGATAATCATCTAGCCAACAATCAAGCGCAACTAGATTTTGGAATCGGGAGGACATAAAAAATGGGTGTAATAATTAATAATCAAAATACTAAAATTTTAGGGTTTGCTTTGAAATCTCGCCCTTTGATTCCATCTGCTGACAAAAAGTATGAAACAATCGAGGTTGAAGGCAGAAACGGAGCTTTAACAAGGTTTGTTTCTTATGAAGACTTAAAGTTTAAATTAACTTTTAACATATTGTTTCAAACTGACATCAAGCAAAAACTCAGAGAAATCAAGGGTTTGATGTCACAAGCTAAAACTTTGAGCTTTGATGATGCACCTAACTTTTATTACAAAGTTAAACAAGCACATTTAAGCGATACAGAAACAATCATAAAAAGTTCGGGTGTTTTTACAGTTGAGTTTGTTGCAGAACCTTTTGAGTATGAGGCAAGTTCGGTTTTAGAATATAACAATCCCACAAAAATTTTGGTGCGTAATAACACAACTTATTACAGTCAACCTATTTTAAAAATTTTTGGCGAAGGCAATATAAAACTTAGTGTAAATAACGAAATAATCGAAATCAAAAATTTGATGGACTGTATCGTCATAGATTCAGAATTGCAAGAGGCTTATCACAACGACATAAACAAAAATAATTTGATGTCAGGCGATTTTCCAAAATTTGAAATCAAGGAAAATACAGTAGAAATCGTGTCTGGCAAAGTCGATAAAATGCAGATTTTACCGCAATGGAGGTGGCTAACATAATGATAACTTTATACTCAAAAACAGAGACAGATTTTTCACATAATGGCATTGGAAGTCTTGATAATGCTATCATCAGCCCTAGCGTTCATTGGGTCGATAACGGCACATTTACATTAGAATTCAAATATCCACTTTTAGCAAAACACGGCAACGAAATAGAAAACAGTTCAATAATTAAGTGTAATGATGCAGAAACAGAAAACCTATTTTTTGTATACAAACTAACGCCAAACATGGGCTATGTTCATGTTTTTTGTTATCAGATTAGCTATAAATTGGCTTTTAACAGTATCAATGATACTTTTATTGTAGATAAAAATGGACAACAGGCGCTAACACAATTGTCAAATTCTACACAATACCCACACCAATTTAAGTTTTCTAGTGACATTCAAACAATTGCCTCAAGTAGAATTGTGAGAAAAAATCCAATCGAAATTTTGCTTGACAATAGCCTTGATAATAGCTTTATAAGCAGATGGGGCGGTCATATAATTCGTCATAAATTTAACATTGCTATGAACTCAGCTTATAGTAATACAAACGAAAATTATACTATTAGACATCGCAAAGACCTAAAAGGCTATGAAGCAGTAATTGACGAAAGCACAGTTGCGACACGAATTAGACCTTTGGGCTATGATGGGTTGATGTTGCCAGAAATTTTTGTTGACAGCCCTTTAATCGCAAGCTATCCAGAACCTAGAATCCAACAAATTGAATATTCAAAAGTTAAAGTTAAAGAAAAAGAAAGCGATGAAGAAGGCTTTAACACGATTCAAGAAGCATACGCAGAATTAAGACGACTTGCAAAACTTGAATTTACTGATAAAAAAGTTGATGTGCCTCATGCAAGCTATAAAGTTGAATTTGTTGCACTTGAAGACACAGAAGAATATAAAGATTTAAAAAGCCTAACAAAACTAAAAACTGGCGATACTGTAACAGTTTTGCATGATGAAGATGGCTTGAACATCACAGCGCAAGTTGTTGAATATACTTATAACCCTTTGTCAGGTCATTATATAAATATAACTTTAGGCAATTTTCAAAAGTCTTTTAGTTCAACAGTTTCAAAATTAGTTGACGATAAAGTGAAAGAAGTTTCAGAGGTTGCAGAAGTTGCACTTGTCAGCGCTAACAGCAAGTCAAAAATAACGCACGGTACAGTTCAACCAATAAATCCAAAAACTGGCGATAGTTGGGTAAGACCTAATCCATCTGACATTTCAGAATCACAATGGTTGATTTGGGACGGTGAAAAATGGGTCACTGAGATGGATTCAGCAACGCAAGTTAAAAAAGGGCATGTGATTTCTGAAATTAATATCGGCGAAGAAGAAATTTTGATAAACGCCGATAAAATTCACATTTCAGGCGAAACTAAAATTGACGATGCTAGCATCACAGGCGCTAAAATTCTAAACTTGGACGCAGGCAAAATAACGACAGGTACTTTAAGCGCAATCAATATCAAGGGTGTTAATATTGATGGGTCAACGCTTGTGTCTTCATCGTCTGATAATCAAGCAAGTGTAACAATAAATGGCGGTACACAAACTTTTAAAAATATTTTTGGACAAAAAACAGGCGCACTAAGCAACACTTTCAATGGTGCAACAGGCGTAGCTAACGGCTTAGCAATCATCAAATACCCCCAACAAATTTTTAGTATAAATGCTTGGGGGTCGAGTGGCAGTAGCCCCGTTTTTCAAATACCAGCGAACGCCGACAATAACAATGTAACAGCAAATTTCTTTGGGCAACTAAAATTTGAAAATATACAACCGCTTGACGGTCGTGATATTTGGGTGGTTTCGCCATCGGGCAAGAAGGTAATTTTAGGGGTGGCAGGCAATAGTAAACTAATTGCAGAAGATGGTGGAGTCGCTACATTTGGGAATTTTAGCGTTTTTAATGGCTCAAAAAATGCGGTGCATGTCACAAGAAATGGGCTAAGAGCAACCCCAGCATATGAAATGGCGGAAAGTTATTTGGGCGACATTGGGCGGAACTATACACGAGAAAACAGCGAAGTCTGGGTTGAAATTGATGAATTGTTTAGCGATACAGTTAATACAGATACACCATATGAAGTTTTCTTACAAGCCTATTGTGATGTTAAAATTTGGGTTGAAGACTTTAAGGCAAACAAATTCTTAGTCAAGTCTGACAAGCCGATGTCTCGTTTTGCGTGGGAACTCAAGGCAAAAAGGCGAGGATATGAAAGTGAAAGACTTGTGGAACAACAAATAAGCAATAAAGAGATAGAAAAAATATACATGGAACAGGAGACAGACAATAATGGCTAATATGATTTTTAATCTGGATTTAAACAAAAATAATGCTATCAATCCTATAATTTTTGGCAGATTGACAGATGGCAATTTGCGAAAAATAACAGTAAACATCACAAACGAAGGCGAACCGATTGACTTAACAGGGTGGACTATAAGATTCGAGGGGACAACAGGCGGACATGCCAAAATTTTTGATGTGCTGGGTGTGAATATTTTAGATGCTTTAAATGGCAAATTTGAGTACACATTTAGCAAAACAGCTTTTTCAGCGACAGGTAGCTATAAAAATGCTTATTTTGTTATCGAAAAAGGCAACATGCGTGAAACAACTAACGATATTAAAATTATTGTGGAAAAAGTCGCAGACATCGATGCTAAAGAAGCTGAAACAGTAGTCACAGAGCTAAACAAAACAATAACGCTTATTAACAGCAAATATAACGAGTTAAATTCAAGAGTTAGTGTTTACGAAAGCGACATATTAGATTTAGAAAATTGGCTTGATGAACAAAAAGCTGAGATTAACACAATAATCAGCACTGCTGAGACGACTTTTAATCAGAAACTAACTGAAATTCAAGGCAAGTTAGATGCGACAAACACAGCAATCCAAAATGGCGATTTTTACAGCAAAACTCAAATTGATGGCAAGATTACAAGTGTAAACAGTACTATCACAACTCATGCAAATAACAAAAATAACCCTCATGCTGTTACAGCAGGGCAAACAGGCGCTTATACAAAAGCGGAAGTAACTGCTTTAGTTGCTCAAGCAAAATTGGACATGAATCCAGTCGGCACAGTCTTAACAACGATTACTAATACAAACCCAGCAGATTATTTGGGCGGAACATGGGAGCGATTTGCTAATGGTCGAACACTAGTAGGCGTAGACGAAACTGATGATGTCACACTAATGAAAACTGCTAACAATGCAGGCGGTTCAATTAATCCATTAACTCGCCATGGTCATAATATTCGTCGACAAAGCGGAAGCACACAAACAGCAGTCGGTGCAACGATTGGATGGAGTGATTTGCCTAATAATGTTGGCGTTGTACAAGAGGCAGGCGATAATACGAATCATAACAATTGGCAACCATTCATGACTGTATATTTTTGGAAAAGAACAGCATAGGAAAGGAGGAATATGGAATATAAATTAATTGGCGTAAGCGCTTTGATTTTAATTATCTTGTTTTTGACCTGGTTGAAAGACGGCGAAAATATGAACCCACCGCTAAAAAGGCGGGCGGTAATTGACAGCACAACAATTTGCATTTTTTGGGTAGTTTTTGAGTTCTACAACTACTCAAAAAACAAAGCCTTTGAAAATGAAGTTGCAATTATAATAAACTTTGCATTGTTATTCTTTTTAATTCGAATGATACAGCTGATATGTCAATTAAACCCACTTTTTCAGGATTTCGTAAAGTTTTTAAAGAAAAAAGGCGTTGATGTCAGCGAATTGGATGAATAAAAAATAAGGGGGTGGGTGGATAATAATGTTCAAACAACTTATTATACCGATTATTGCATCACAAGCAATGGCAAGTTATTGCTTAAAATATGTTGATGATTCATTAAGCGTAAAACAAGAAACAAGAACAGTAAACGCACAGATAGCACATGACAAAGCAAAAGAAAACAATTGGGTTCATGAAGACCAAAATTTTCCAAAAAATATTTGGTTTGTGATGTTCTGGAGCATAGATAACGGAGACTATCAAGGGCAAGGGCATGTGGCTTTAGCGTTTGTTGACGATGCAGGCAGTATACAAATTCATGATTCAGAGGTGCATCGTGGTGCTAGAGAAGTTTATACAAATTTTGAAGATTTTTACAATTGGTTTGGGAGTGTCGGCATCCAGATGACTTATCTTGGATGGGGCGAGGGTGTTGATGGAGTTAAGCTTTTAGAAAAAGTTGAACCAGTTGCACAACCAAAAAAAGAAAATGTTGTTAAGCCTAAAAAAGAAACTAAAGCAAAAAAGGAAAAAAAGAAAATATGGAAAGTTTACGCTTTTCCTTTTTCTTTTTCTAAAGATACGAGCTTGAACAAGAATGTATTTTATAGGATGTATTGAGATTGATGATTAAACACTTTGATGAAAATTGAAGTGTTTTTTGCTATAATAGAATTGGAGGGAATTATATTATGAAACTAAACGAAAAACTGAAATCTTCAAATTGTTTTATCAATAGATTTTTGAATGAAAATGAGAAAATGAAATGGAATACATTATTTTGGGGTTTAACAGCAATAATAACACCATTCATTATATTTTTTTTATATAAGTTTTCAATTAAAATGGATATAGGAAAAGTAATGAATGATAACACAATTGATGTTGTGACAACAATTTTAGCATGGTTAATACTATTCGGTATCTATTCTTTATTTTTATCAGCCATCGGCTTTGCTAATAAAAAGGGTTTTTATGGACTCATAAATATTTTAGCATTTCTATATGCTGGAATTCTTTGGTTTTTAATACTCTTAAATATTGATTTATATAATAATTTAGCTATAGTTATAATATTTGTTTTCTCTTTTATGATAATAATTTTCAATATCTTTAATATGATATTTAAAATATTAAAAGCTATATATGAAAAATTTATTGGTATGGAAGAATCAAAACAAATATCTCTTATTCTCCCAATTATTACAGGTATTTTTGGTTATCTTATTAAAAAATAAAACAATGATTAACACTGATTATTTTCAGTGTTTTTTTGTTACTTAAATTTAAGATTGAATTAAGTATTGATAGATATACTATATTTACCCCATTAGTAACATACTTTTCTTCATAATTAACAAACTCCCTTTTAAGAAACACCTTGATGAAAATTAGGGTGTTTTTTTGTTTAATTTTAAGCAAACTTACAGCTTTCCAACACCTATTTTGATAGATTTTTGCTTTTATATATGCTATAATAGCTATATAATCAAAACAAAAATATAATTTTTTAAGTTCTCTTCATATGGTATCGCCGCAGGTTTCATTTTCTTCGCTATCACAAAAGTTGTAACAGGTAAAGCTAAAGAAGTTAGCCCAATCATCTGGGTGGTCAACTTCTTGTTTATCCTTAACTTTATTATCTTGGCAATCATTTAATATCCTTTTGGTAGTGCTGAGTATTTTGCTAAGCCATACCAAATTGTGACAAAATCTTAAAGCGTTCGTAAACTATTACGACGTTTTTTTGATATAATTTAGAAGGTAACATTTTTAGTTAATACTGTTTCGCTTTAAAATTTAGCATTTTTAAAGCGAAACGGTATAAGAAAGAAAGTAGGTCAGATTTTGACTTTAACACATAGAAGATATACCCGTGCTGTCAAAGTTGGTGATGGTCCAAATGCTGTTATCATTGGTGGTCGTAACAAAGTGATTTTGCAATCCATGTGTACGACTAAGACACAGGATGTCGCAGCGACGGTTGAGCAAATCAATCAGCTTGAAGAAGCGGGCTGTCAATTAGTACGTGTTGCTGTGCCTGATATGGCAGCAGCGATTGCGATTAAAGAGATTAAAGCTCAGATTAATATTCCTTTAGTGGCAGATATTCACTTTGACTATCGTTTAGCTTTGCAGGCGATCGAGTCAGGTGTTGATAAAATTCGGATTAATCCTGGGAATATTGGTCGTAAAGACCGTGTGGCTAAAGTCGTAGAGGCTTGTAAAGCACATCATATCCCGATTCGTATTGGGGTAAATGCAGGATCACTTGAAAAGAAATTTTTGCAAAAATATGGTTATCCAACTGCCCAAGGGATGTTGGAATCAGCAATTGAGCACGTTGAAATCTTAGAAGAATTAGATTTCCATGATATCATCATTTCGATGAAAGCATCTAATGTTGAATTGGCACTTGAAGCTTATAAATTAGCTGCTGAACGCTTTGATTATCCTCTTCATTTAGGGATTACAGAGGCAGGGCCTTTGTTCACTGGTTCTGTTAAATCAGCTGCTGGTATGGGTGCGCTTTTATCACTTGGTATTGGTGATACTATGCGGATTTCCTTATCAGCTGACCCACGTGAGGAAATTAAGGTTGGTCGTGAAGTGATTAAATCATTTGGTTTGATTGATAATGCGGCAACACTTGTTTCTTGTCCAACTTGTGGTCGGATTGAAATTGATTTAATCCCAATCGCACAAGAACTTGAAGCATATATTGGCAATATTAAAGCACCTATCACCGTAGCAATTCTTGGCTGTGGTGTTAATGGTCCTGGTGAAGCGCGTGAAGCTGATATTGGTCTTGCGGGCGGTGCAGGTAAAGGCATGCTTTTTAAAAAAGGTAAAATCATCAAGACAGTGGACGAAGCTGTCATGTTAGAAGAATTTAAAGCTGAAATTGATGCCATGTACAAACATTACCAAGAAACGGGTAAACTACATGACGATGAAACAATTGACGCTTCGGAAAATAATTAAAGAAAAATCCTGAGTTATTAAAAGTGAACAGTAAATTAGGCAGTCAATTTGATTGCCTAATTTTTTCATCTTGTTTTCGGAAACGTATCAAATCATAAAATAAGTAAAAACCGAACAATCGTGCTGTATTGTCTCTTAAATCGAAGATTTTTACTGTATTTTGCTTAACAATAAGTGTAAAATAAAGGTCATGAGATGTTTCTAAAGTCGCGTTATAGCAATTATGCTCAAATCAGTATAACAGACATATAGAAACCACAGAAAAATTTAAAGAATGGTGCAAAATGACTTACGAAGTAAAATCACTTAACGAAGAATGTGGTCTATTTGGTGTTTGGGGGCATCCTGAAGCTGCCAGGCTAACTTATTTTGGCTTGCATGCTTTACAACATCGAGGCCAGGAAGGCGCAGGCATCATCTCAAATGATAAAGGAAAACTCAAAGGACATCGAGACCTTGGCCTCTTATCAGAAGTTTTTAGAGATGAAAAGCATCTTGAGAAATTGACAGGCCATGCGGCAATCGGTCATGTCCGCTATGCAACTGCAGGTTCAGCGTCAATTGATAATGTGCAACCATTTTTATTCAATTTTTACGATGCTCAACTCGGACTTTGTCATAATGGTAATTTGACTAATACGCGAACATTAAAACGTGAGTTAGAATCTAAAGGTGCGATTTTCCACAGTAACTCAGATACGGAAATTCTCATGCATTTAATTCGTCGTGGTTTTTCGACTAACCTCATGGATAATGTTAAATCTGCGCTTAACACGGTTAAAGGTGGCTTTGCCTACCTTTTAATGACAGATGATAAAATTATCGCAGCACTTGACCCTAACGGGTTCAGACCACTGTCAATTGGTCAGCTGACGAATGGTGCCTACGTCATTGCCAGTGAAACTTGTGCTTTAGATGTCGTTGGTGCCACTTTTGTTCAGGATGTCTTGCCAGGACAAGTCGTAACTATTGATGATAAAGGTGTGCATATTGATACCTATACGACCCATGTTGACATGAAAATTTGTAGCATGGAGTTTATCTATTTTGCGCGTCCGGATAGTAATATCAATGGTGTCAATATCCATACAGCCAGAAAAAATATGGGGCGTCTTTTAGCCAAAGAAAATCCACATATTGAAGCAGATATTGTGGTTGGTGTGCCTAATTCATCGCTTTCTGCAGCCTCAGGTTTTGCAGAGGAGTCAGGATTACCTTACGAGATGGGCTTGGTCAAAAACCAATACATCCAACGCACCTTCATTCAACCCACACAGGAATTACGTGAGCAAGGCGTTCGGATGAAACTTTCAGGCGTTCGCAGTGTTGTTGCTGGCAAGCGCGTTGTCATGGTAGACGACTCTATCGTGCGTGGTACAACTTCAAAACGAATCGTTAAGCTCCTTAAAGAAGCAGGCGCAGCAGAAGTCCATGTCGTCATTGCAAGTCCGCCCCTTGCTTATCCATGTTTCTACGGTATTGATATTCAAACCCGTCAGGAACTAATCGCAGCTAATCACACCATACCAGAAATCAATGAAATCATCGGTTCAGATAGCCTCCATTTCTTGTCAATAGACGGTTTGAAAGAAGCTATTGGTCTAGGTGACCAAATCTGCACCTCTTATTTCGACGGCATCTATCCAACCCCACTCTATGATTACGAACACGATTATAACCTCGGGTTGAAAGAAAAAGTATCTTTTTATTAATTTAGGAAATGTAGTTTGAGCTCCTGTTCAGACTACATTTTTAATCGTTAGAGATTTCCAGATTCAGAAATCCTATCACTGAGTGCAATGCTACCAACTTGTGAAAAGGGATATGATATAATAAATTATGAAGATTTTACCGAAAGATTTTAAGATAGGCCCACGAACGGTCAAGACAGTCATTGCGGCTAGTCTGGCCATTATCATTGCAAACACCTTACAATTAGAATATGCTACAGCCGCAGGTATTATTGCGATATTAAGTGTTGGTAATACAAAAAAATCAACCTATCAAAGTGGTAAGAATCGCTTACTTAATTTTTTAGCTGCCATGATTATATCGGTTGTGTTGTTCTCAATTTTAGGACACCATGTCTTGGTATTTGGCCTTTTTCTATTGATTTTTATCCCTTATTCCGCTGCTTGTGGGATGTCAGAGGGTATTGCACCCAATGCCGTCCTAGTGACACATCTCTTGATAGCTAGCCAAATCACACCACAGCTATTGCTTAATGAATTCTTGCTTAATTTTATCGCTATATCCTTAGCTTTTATCGTTAATCTCAAAATGCCTAATTTTCAGGAAGAATTATCAGAACGAGAAAAGCGAGTGGAGCATCATTTTAGAGATTTGTTTAAGCGCTTGAGTTTTATTATGAACAAACAATCTGAGCAAGCGCATTTTTTACATAAGGTAGAAGATTTAGAACAGTATATTTCTGAAAGTTTAGCTTTGTCAAGGACACATATGGATAATCGATTTGGCGATGGTGATGCAGGAGCGAGTTATGACTACTTTGCCATGCGTGCCACACAAGTTGAAATTTTCCATGAAATTGCTGAGATATTACTTCAAATTGAAGTCACTGTTCAAAAAGACCAGTTGATAGGCTTGAACCAACTTTTTAAGGCGATTGGCAAAAGTTATGCCAAAGATAACGACGCAAAAGCGTTGATGCAACAAGTAAAAGAGACACTAGATATCTATCGAACGAGTGACCTACCCAAAACCCGAGAAGAGTTTGAGGCGCGTGCAAGACTTTTTCAGATTTTACAACTAATTCAGACCTTCATTCAAATTAAACGAGACTATGTACTAGAAAGTGAAACTTGAGGTGCCATGACTAAAAAACAAATCGAATCTTGTCTACTACTGATGCTAACAGCTTTTATTTGGGGCATTGCCTTTGTTGCTCAAAAAGTCGGTACGACCGATGTCGGACCACTGACTTTTAGTGCCAGTCGCTATTTTTTAGGAGGATTAGCTGTCTTACCTTGTGCTTATTTTTTTGCAGATAAAAACATGACCAAGGCCAAGCTCAAAACCTCTTTACTAGCGGGTAGTTTTTGTGGTGTTTTTCTGTTTATCGCCAGTTTCCTCCAACAAATCGGCATTCAATATACGACAGTTGGTAAGGCTGGTTTTATCACAACACTTTATATCATCATCATTCCTTTGATCGGATTAGCTTTCAAGAAAAAAGTCAGCCTGCGCATTTGGGTGAGTGTTGCCATTGCACTTCTAGGGATGTATCTGCTTTGTCTGGCAGGTGGTAGCTTTAATGTACAAACAGGAGATTTCTATATCTTCTTTTGTGCCATCGGCTTTGCCTGCCAAATCCTTTTTATAGACTATTATTTACCAAAAGTCGAGCCGATTTACTTCGCCATGACCCAATTTTTCGTCGCAGCCCTCATTTCACTTGCTTTGCTACCATTTTTTGAGCCACTTGAGCTGTCGGGAATCATCTCAGCCAGAGTTTCAATTTTATATGCCGGTCTGATTTCAGCAGGGATCGGCTACACCTTACAAATCATTGCTCAAAAGCACGTTAAACCCATCGTAGCTTCCATGATTATGAGCTTAGAGGCTGTCTTTTCACTCCTCGCAGGCTTTATCATCCTCGGTGACCGCCTGTCTAGTCGCGAACTTATGGGTTGTGCCCTAGTTTTTACCGCCATTATCTTAGCCCAATTACCGACCAAGTCGGCCAATGCTAAGGCAGATATCATGCCAGAAATACTTTAAAATCAAGACAAGAAAAAAATCCGCTATCTCAATTACTGCGACAGTAGACTGAGATAGGGGATTTTTATCATAGGTGTCAAAACTGCCTTATTTGACAAACATAGCGTCACCAAAGCTAAAGAAGCGGTAATGTTCATCAATGGCGTGTTGATAAGCGTCTAAGACAAATTCACGACCAGCAAAAGCAGAAACAAGCATGACTAAGGTAGACTTAGGCAAGTGGAAGTTGGTTGAAAAAGCATCAACGACTTGGAATTTGTAGCCTGGCTTAATGAAAATATTCGTCCAGTCGCTATCGGCTTGGACTTTGCCACCAAATTTTTGGGCAACGGATTCAAGTGTTCGAATTGATGTTGTTCCAACGGCAATCACACGTTTACCCGCAGCTTTTGTGGCATTGATAACATCAGCAGTCTCTTCAGGTAGGACATAAAACTCACTATGCATATCATGTTCTTCGATGTTGTCAACACTGACAGGACGGAAAGTACCGAGACCAACATGCAAGGTCACCCAAGCGATGTTCACACCTTTTGCTATAATCTGAGCCAAAAGGTCATCCGTGAAATGAAGGCCAGCAGTTGGTGCAGCTGCTGAACCATTTTCTTTAGCATAAACAGTCTGGTAGCGACCTTGATCCTTGAGTTTTTCATGGATATAAGGTGGCAGCGGCATTTCACCTAGACTTTCGAGGACTTCTAAGAAAATGCCATCGTAGTTAAACGTGACGATGCGACCACCGTGGTCTAGGCTATCATCAATAACTGTCGCTGTCAATCGACCATCACCAAATGAAATCACAGTCCCATTTTTCAGTTTTTTAGCTGGTTTGGCGAGTACTTCCCAAGTATCGGCTACTGTATTTTTCAAGAGGAGGAGTTCGATATGACCGCCTGTGTCGGCTTTTTGGCCATGAAGGCGGGCGGGTAGCACACGTGTATTATTGAGCACCAGTGTATCACCAGTCTCTAGTTCATCAATGATGTCATAAAAGTGTTTATCTGTCATCGTTTGCGCCGTCTTATCAATGACGAGCAAGCGACTTTCAGAGCGTTTTTCAAGCGGTGTTTGGGCAATCAGTTCTTCGGGTAAGTCAAAATTAAAATCTTCTATATTCATAAAATAAATTATATCACTTTTAAGATGTAAATGCTTGACAAATTAACCCAATAGCGTTATAATTGGTCTATACCAATAATTGAATTGCTTGACATAAAGGAGAGACCATGAAAATCATTAAAGTTAAAAATCAACTCGAAGGGGCTAAAGTCGGCCTTGACATCTTGAAATCACAAATTGCAGCTGGCGCAAAAACATTTGGCTTGGCAACAGGCTCAACACCCGTTGAATTCTACAACCAAATCATCAACAGCGACATTGATTTTTCCGATAAAACTTCTATCAACCTTGATGAGTATGTTGGCCTTGACGGTTCTGATGAACAATCTTACCGTTACTTTATGAGCCAACATTTATTCAATGAAAAACCATTTAAAGAAAACTTCTTACCTGATGGCAAAGCAGCAGATTTAGAAGCTGAAACAAAACACTATGATGCGATTATTGATGCACATCCAATTGATTTCCAAATTTTGGGTATCGGTCACAATGGTCATATCGGTTTCAACGAACCTGGTACACCATTCGATATAACAACACATGTTGTAGACTTGACAGAAAGCACAATCAAAGCTAACGCACGGTATTTCGAATGTGAAGCTGATGTGCCTAAAAAAGCAGTCTCTATGGGAATTGCAAGCATCATGAAATCTAAAACAATCGTCCTCATGGCTTGGGGTGAAGGTAAATCTGAAGCCATTAAAGCAATGGTTGAGGGTGAAATTACTGAAAGTATGCCGGCGTCAATCCTTCAAAAACATGATGATGTTATCGTGATTGTGGACGAAGCAGCTGCTAAATTGTTGAAATAAAACTTAAAACACTGGAAAAGTACTGCTATATTGCTTATAGTAGTGCTTTTTTTGTTTAGGTATTATTGATATATTAGTTTGAATAATAAGTAAATTATGTTAAAATAATAATATAAAATAAGTCAAGATAATGATTAAGTGGTAAAAATATAATTGATTGAAAATAAGATGGTAAAAACTTGACAGAGAAGGAGGACAAGCCTATGCTTAAGAGCAGAGCAGAGCAGAGCAGAGCAGAGCAGAGCAGAGCAGAGCAGAGCGCTATGACTTAGTTTTATCATGCTATTTTTTCGACGATACATCATAACTGAACCCTGTTAGGGGGAGACTTTTAGTCTGCGCTTAACAGGGTTCAGTTTTTGTTTCGTTAATTAGCAATTCATTAGATCTATTTGATTAGATTAGAGGGAGAATGATGATGACCACAACACTTAAAAAA
>Ga0334895_1000992_pt1 | contig 32699 bp, 28 predicted proteins | sample GraSluR3_MG_7_FD_207229 | JGI IMG/M metagenome (GOLD analysis project Ga0334895, IMG submission 207229) | Sludge microbial communities from methane-producing bioreactor in Wageningen University, Netherlands - Granular Sludge_31_05-R3 | ecosystem: Engineered > Bioreactor > Anaerobic >... | reverse complement strand
CACCTTATTGACCGGCTTGTTCCCTACGCGGAGCTGAAGGAGGAGTACCGCATGTGCATGGAAGAGCCGGCCCGGGCAATAAAACTTGGAGTAATATTCCCTGCTGCGGAATCGGGGACGGTGAGGGACAAGGATGAATAGACTGCGCTGCGCTGTAATCGGAACCGGTTCCATGGGCAGGACCCATGCGCTTAACGCCGAAGCGAGCGGCAAGGCCGAAATTGCAGCCCTCTGTTCCCGCTGCCTCGAAAGCGCCGAAGCCCTGGCTTTCAGGCTGGGCAGGCAGATACCGGTGTACACCGATTACCGAAGTATGCTTGACCGGGAAAAACTGGAAGCTCTCTTTGTCTGTCTTCCTCCGGGGGCCCACCGGGGAGAGGTGGAGGAGGCTGCCAGGAGAGGAATCCACCTCTTTTTGGAAAAGCCCTTGGCGGTCAAAGCGGATCAGGCAGAGGCCATGGTCAAGGCTGCGGAGGCTGCCGGCGTAATTACCCAGGTGGATTTTCAACACCGCTTTCATCCCCTGATTATGCGCCTCCGGGAGCTTCTCTCAGCCGGAGAGGCGGGTTGTCCCTCCTTGCTGCAGGGAGCCTATCTGTGTAATTCGCTTCACGCATCATGGTGGAGGAGGGCTGGACTCTCCGGCGGACAGCTCCTGGAACAGGTAATCCACCTCTTCGACCTCGTTCTGCACCTTCTCGGTCCGGCCGCCGGGGTCGTCGGGTTCCAGGACAACATCTGTCATCGTGAGGTACCGGATTATTCCATCGAGGATACCTCGGCGGCCTGCCTGGTAATGAAGTCAGGGGCTCTGGTCTCTCTGGCATCCTCCAACTGCGCGGTCCCCGGCAGCTGGGAAGCAAGCTTTCGCCTGGTCTGCTCCCGGCTTGTGGCCGAATATTCCTCTCTGGAAACTGGAACACTTCGCTGGACTACATCGAAGGAGAGGGCTGTTGAGAAATACCCGCCGGAAACAGATCTTCGAAGCAGGGCTCTCGTGGATTTTCTCGATGCCGTGAGGACAGGAACGACCGCGAAGGTTCCAATACGGGAAGCCTGGGAAGCTCAGCGTCTTATTCACCGGCTTATGCAGTCTCATGAAAACAAGGTTGTTGCGCGGCTTTAGTCATCCCGGGAAATATACCGGCCTATATCGAGTTGCCGGGCGATTTCCGCTGCCCTGAAGCGGTCGTGGCTGCCGATTTTTCCGTATATTCTGGATATCTGGTTCTTAACCGTCTGCTCCGCGATAAAGAGCTTTTCTCCTATGGCTCTGTTATCCAGACCTTTGGATAGAAGATAGAGGACCTCCCGTTCCCTGCGGCTGAAGTCCGAAGCCTGGAGCTCTGTCCCGGTTTTCTTTGAGCTGCGTCCGGAAGGCGCAGCCTCGATTTCAGGACTGACTATCTTGTGCATAACGCTGGGAGAAAGCTGTATTGTGCCGTCCCTGACAGCCCGGATCGAATTGATAAGGTTCGTAGCCGGGATATTTTTGAGGATATACCCCACGGCGCTGTACTGCATGGCCTCCCGGACGTAGACGTCGTCGTCAAAGGTCGTGAGCATGACGACCTTTATTTCCGGATGTTCCTGATGCAGCCTGCGGGTAGCTTCAACTCCGTCCATTCCAGGCATACGGACGTCCATAAGGACTATATCCGGTCTGCTGGCGCGGATAACTTCAAGGCCCTCTTCTCCATTATGGGCGGTCCCCACGACCTCGATGTCGTCGGACCTGAGTTCAAGAACGGTCTGCAGGCTCTCCACAAAGAGAACCTGATCATCCACGAGAACCACCCGTATCCTGTCCATTGTTATCCTCCTTCAGTGGAAGAACGGCCCTTACGCTGAAACCGTCGGGATAGTTCTTGAAACTGATTTTTCCGTATATCTTCTCGACCCGTTCCCGCATACCGCTTATACCTATCCCTTCGACAATCTGCGATGTGCCCCGGCCGTTGTCCAGGATTGAGACCACCAGCTGATTTTCTTCAATCCACAGGGCAATTCTCACTGTATCCGCCTGTCCATGACGAAAGGCATTGGTCAGCCCCTCCTGAATAATCCTGAATAGCACCAGGTCTACTCTGCTGCCGAAACTGGTGGGTGCGTTTCCGAATTCCATGTTGACCTTGATTCCCGTGGCCTCGCTGAAAGAGCGGACCAGATGTGCCAGAGCCTGCAGTCCCACCGCCTCATTCTGTTCCTTTGATCTGAGTTCCTGCATCGAACGGCGGGTTTCTTCCAGGCAGTTCTGGGCTTCCCGAATGGAGCGTCCCAGGGCCTCATGTGCCCGCTGGCTGTCCCTGTCTATCAGATCACTGACTGCTTCCAGGGTCATGAGGATGTTTGTCAGGGAGTAACCGACTGTATCATGAATCTCGCTGCTGATTCTCCGGCGCTCCGACTGAACAGCCGAGTATTCCACACTGTGTACATAGCGCTGAAAATCGAGATTGGCATCCGAGAGCTGGGTGATGACGGAATCCAGGTGGCTGGTTTTGCTGTTGGCGGTTGTAAGTTTTGTGGCTGTTTGTCTGTACATCAGCAGGACGAAGGTGTAGACAAGGGCCGTAATACCGACTGTAAGCAGCTCCTCAAACTCTGCGCCGTATCTGGGGTAGTTGAAAGCCGATCCGGGATTTCCGAGGGTTCCGGCGATTACAAGGCTCAATACACTGTATGCAAGTGCTGCCTTAAGCGGCAGATAGGCAAAGATATCCGTGAGGATTGCAAAAAGCAGTATGAGGAAAATACCCAGCTCCAGCCCCAGGGGGTAGGTGATAAGAAAAAAAAGGCCGATTTTGAAGATAAGAAGCAGAGGGGCATTCTTCCGGAAAAATCGCAGCAGAAGTGAGAGACCCGCGGACAGGACCAGCAGAATTCTGAAATGCCAGGCGAACTCCTGCAGGATTACATACTGAGACCCTGAACGGAGTTGGGCATGATGAAAAAGCAGGGCTGCTGAAGCGTGAAGTACCAGGGATATAACTAGGGTTGCTGAACAGAGAGGATCGTCTGAGTGCGGTTTTGTGATATGAACCATTTTCTGATTCAGAATAGCATATTTTTACGGCATGGTGGAACAGAACAAGAAGATCATGATTCTGATACTGCTCGAAGGAGAACCAGGGGACCAGAAATCTGCGTTTCATATGATGATTATTCTATTCTGCTGCACCGTTCACTGTCAGTCGTGGTAGAGCCTGCAGGGAATTCGGCCGCCTTTTCCTGAAACGCCGTTTTCATGTTTCAGATAGGTATCAGGTCCATCTTCCATGAATCCAACGGGAAGTACATTGGACAGTGTCTTTCCGCTCAAATCACGGCCTGTTGGAAGGTGAATCACAGCATACCTGGTCTCGATCCTGCCGCCGTCATGATAATAGGGTTCGAGGATTACGAGGGCCCATTCATTGGAGCTGTTTGTTTCAAGCAGCGTTACAAGGTACTCGAAGGGGCTGTATACGATGATTTCTTCGTTATCTGCTTTGGTAATAACGAGGGACCGCATGTTCTCGGATTCCCTGACCCCGACAGCGTCGCCGTAATCGGCCCACAATTCGGCGATACAGGTATCTTCCCAGCGTGTTCCGGGGTAGATATCCGCGATTTCCAGGTGAATCAGGTATCTGAAATCGTATGAAAGCCCCGACTCCGCATTGGCCCCATTCTCAGTAGCCACAGGGAATCTCCAGGATTCAATGGCTTCGGATTCACGGAAAGCCTTCATCTTTTCGATAAGCATCGTCCTGGAAAACGGCAGCGGGACCCTCTGGGCGGCCATTGTATCGGTCAGGTGAATCGTGTGCATCTCTGATATGATTTGCGCATCATAGATTATGGCTCGTTCGGTGCTCAGGGCGTCGACCGTTACAGCGGCATATATGCTGACATTCATCGTTTTTACCCGATGGTTCCAACCAAAAAGATCGCTGTTCTTCGCATACCCGTTGTGAAATCCCAGAGCTTCGGGTAATGATGGCAGTGCCAGGGTATAACTCTCTCCAATGCCGGGACCCGGGACTCCCTCTACCCATGATGTGGCAGTATCCCCGTCCAGGGCCTTTTCCGCTCCGTACCGGGAGGGTAAAAAAATATCGTCGGACTCAAGGACAGACGAGGCTCCCCAATCAGGAATAACAATACTGTTGCCGCACAACATGAAACGATGCCAATCCTGGTGAACAGTGTCTTCGGAATGCACCGGAATTGCTGAAAGAATCAAAATACAAAGAAATAAAGGTATTTGAAATAATGAGGTTTGTGATTGCATTATTCAACTCCATCCTTATTATAACACCGGTCTCCTGAAAAATCACCGGTTCGAGTTTCCTGCTGTTCGTTCGAATGCCGTTGACCGTGAAATTGCCGGTCATGACCCACCTTCGGCACAGTTGGTAATTCCTTTCCTTGTTATCCCCCTGGACATACCGTATACTGGGTCCTGAAAACATCAAAAGGATTTCTGTGTATGGTGAAGAGCGGAACGGATGAGGTGAGAATCATATTAAAGAACTCAGGCAGGGAGCTGAATATACCTGTAGATGCTTTGACGAACAAAAGCAGGGAGTTTCTTGAACACTTTGCCACCTTTGATCTTGCGGGTCAGGAGTTTCTCCGGATCACGGGGACGGGCAGCGGGGTTGAAAAATTTGACAGGCTGCTGGAAGCTTGCGGCTACAGGAATAATCCTGCGGGGTTCTTCAATGCCCTTTCTCCGGTCTTTGACGGTTCTAAACCGAAGAATCCCGGAGTGAACGGTATCGTTCTTCCCTATCTTTATCTGCTTGCTTTGCTCGAGGTCTGTATTCCTCAACACGGCTATGTATCCGTAAAAGACGTGGAAAGCCTGGTGGATCTGACCAACCTTGAAGTCCCCGGGGATCAGCGCGGTGACCTGCAGAAGGTGATCGATATGTACCCGGTGCGTCTGTCATATCATACAGTGCGACAGATGATGCTTTCGCCGGATGTTGCCTATCAATATATGCCCTTCGTTGAGGAACTTGATCCGGTGGGCCACGCCAACACCTGGATCGGCCAGTTCCACCAGGGGCTTCTGGAGCAGATGTACCAGAACCGGGTAATCTATCTGCTGAACATGAGCTGTCCGGTCTATTGCCGGTTCTGCTTCCGCAAACACAAGGAATCCCGAAACGAAGTCAATCCCACGGTAGAGGATGTCGAAAAGGCCATAGAGCATGTCCGTTGTTCTCCCGATATAAAGGAGATCGTTATTACCGGGGGAGACCCTTTTCTGAGCCGTCGCAACATGGAGGCCACCATCGACGGACTGATGACCATCGATCATGTACAGACTCTTCGCCTTGCAACCCGCTCGGTGGCCTATTATCCCGATCTTTTCCTCCGGAAGGATGAATCCTGGATGAGGTTCCTGAAGCACAAGAACTACGAACTACAGCTTCACGGCAAGCGGATGGAGATCGCCACCCATTTTATTCATCCCGACGAGGTCTCTCCGGTGAGTCTGGAGATCATAACGGAGCTTGTAAAATCGGGTATTGCCGTTTACATTCAGACTCCCTTCCTGAAAGACTGCAACGATCAGGGGCCGGAACTGGTACGGCTCTTCAAGCTGCTGCGGGGTGCCGGTGCGGAGATGCACTATATCTATATTCCCTGCAGTCCGATTCACGGAAACAGCGTCTACTGGTCTCCCCTTTCTGATGGAATCGATGTGGCCGAGTATCTCAGGGCTCACCTCTCCGACCGAAGCGTACCGAAAATCTGTACCGCCACCCCCATCGGGAAGATGGAATGGTACACCAGCGGATGGGCGGTGGAGCCCGTGGAGGGGGAGGAGAACTTTATCTGGATAAGGACTCCCTATACTCCGGATTATTTTAAATCCTTCGCCCCCCTGGCAACAGAGCTGCCGAATATCCGGGTAAACCCGGAGGGCACACTGGACATTCAGTATATGGCAAAAATGGGCAAGGATGCCTACTTTCTGGGCTCCCGCCCCTTACGGATACAGCATGTTTCCGTACCCCTGGATGTCCCGGATACCCTGAAGGGGCCTTCCCTTCATTCCCTGATTCGGGGTGAGTCCATCGTTCCCACCGGTATCCGGGGCCTGGACCGGGTTCATGAAACCAGGGTAGAGATCGACTGTACTGCGGGCGCAGCAGAATTCGAATATATCCGTGGGAATCCTGCCATAAGTGATGTACTTGTCCGTCCTGAATCGGGGATCCGCGAGGCCCTCTACCGTCTCAGAAGGATAGCCGGGGAACTCCGCAAAATCGGTCATGTAAACGCACTGCGGATTCGGAGCAGTGAATTCGCCTCTGCCCCTGAAGTTTTTACCAGGGCTCTCGTTTCCTCTTTGGCGGAAATGAACCGTCTTGGGGTATCCGACCCTCTGCGCCTGGAAATAGAAACCTGGTTTCTTAACGCCCAACAGCTTAGCGATGAACACGCTCGGCTCACCCGCCGTCTGACAAACCGGGGAATCACCGTGTATGCCAATACCCCGCTGCTGGGGAAAATAAACGACTTTCCCGACGAGATATGCGGACTTACCTTTGCCTACCGTAAAGCGGGAATCGAGTTTCATCACCTGTATGTGGCCGGCCATCCTGTGCAGCGGGAGTGGAACAGGGAACATCCAGTAGATATGTATGACGTAATCGATATCGCTTCCAAAATCCGCAGAGAGGGAAGCGGCCGGGAAGGCCCCCGCTACATACTACAGACCCCTCTGGGAGAGGTATATTACGGACTTACCTCGTCGTTTATCCACGGTGATGATGGAATCCGGGTAAAACTCGACAGCTACAGTCTGCCCTATTTCAGGGATATGTATCCGGAGTATCAGCTCCCGGAAAATGTTGAAATCGGAGAGGACGGAAAACCTGTAATTCCTGTTTCCGGCCTTGTCAGCTCCACGGCGTTCCCCATATGACGGACCAGGCAACAAAACTGAGATACCCCTATATCTTCTACGGAAAAAAGGTCAAACGCTTCCCTCTTGTTTCCGGCCTTCGGGGAGAACCCTGTCTTCTGGATTTGTCCAGCGAGAGCAGCCTCTTTGATGGGGTCGATCCCCGGGACCAGAGGCGTTACCAGAGCATCATCGATGATCAGATGTCCGGGTCCTGCTCCTGGGGACTCGCATCCTACATGGAGGACCGGCGAAAACTTCTCTCCTCCTGTCCCCAGATGCGGCGGGAAGGGCGATTCTTTCATCTTGGACTGGACATTATCGTTCCAGCCGGAACGGTCCTGCATGCTCCGCTGGATTCAGTGGTTGAAATCCAGGGCTATGAAGAGGGGGAAGGCAACTACGGCGGCTTCGTTCTGCTCCGGCACTCCTCTGATCGTTTTCAGACCTTCTACAGTCTCTACGGACATCTTGCCCTTGCATCCCTGCCTCCCCGGGGTGAAGCGTTAAAGGCAGGAGAGGCCTTTGCGCGGGTGGGGGACTTTAACGAAAACGGTAACTGGTTTCATCACACCCATCTGCAGATCCTTACGGAAAAGGGCCTGGAGCGGGATTTTATTTCCAGGGGCTACTGTTCAGCGAAGGACCTGCCGGTAATTGACAGTCTGTGTCCTTCCCCGCTGATGCTCTTCACTGTGTGAAGCCCTCGATCAGGATATCCCGGGCCTGTTTCAGGAGTCTGAAATGTTCCGGATTCCCGCCGGAATCAGGATGGTGATGTTTCGACAGTTTCCGGTACTGACGTTTTACCAGCGTCTCGTCGGGGGGGCGGAAATCGCTGTTTCCCGGCGGACACTCAAGAATGAAGGCGGCAAAGATCTGTTCCCAGTCCGCTTCCCGGGCTTTACGGGGGTAGCGTTTCCGCAGGCCATCGCCAAAGGTTTTAAATATTTCGATCCACTGGTCAAGGCTGCAGCGATGATATTCATCGGCCCGTTTCTTGCTTCCCGGGTAAATTGTCCGCTCCCATACCGGGGTTCTTCCGGCGGCGTTCAGTTGCTGCTCCATTTTTCCCAGGTAGCGGATAAATCCCAGAACCTGCGGATCCAGCTCCCGCACTCGCGCTAAAATGTAGCTTTCACGGCGGCGCCTGAGTTCGTTTCGGTGGTTCAGGTAGTCCCGCTTTATGGTGAAGAACAGGGGGAAAAAGGGGTCCTTCGGCAGGCGGTAGGTCCGGTAGAAATTCTCCAGATATTCCGGTGAAATTACCGCCCGGTCGAGAAGAGAGTAACAGCGTCGGCTGAAGCGCAGAGTCCTGAGCCGTGCTGAAAGCCTGTAATATTGAAGCATCCGGAGATACATGGGGTGTTTCGCCAGGCTTTTGGGCTGTTTAGACAGCAGCCGGGCGAGGGAATAGCTCTGCGGGGAGACCCGTCTCTTTCGACTCATTTACCAGGGGATTGTAGCATATTTGCAGCCCTCCGGCGAAGGTTCCCCGTGTGAAGAAAAGGCTTTCGGGATTCCGGCCATTATTCGGCGATAAGCACCATGGCCTCGTAGGGGCGCAGGGCGAGGCTTCCCGTAATGTGCTGTCTTCCGCCGTAGTTGCCGATAAGGAGCCTGCCTGAGCTTTCTTCGGGGAGTTCAAACCTGCGCTCCTTGCCGCTCATGTTCATGACAGCCAGCAGTTTTGTTCCTTCGAACTCTCGTCGATAGGCAAATACCTGGGGATCTTCCGGACGGATCTCCGAGAAATTCCCGTAAACAAAAACCGGGTATTTTCTTCTCAGAGAGATAAGTCTGCGATAATAGTTCAGAATCGATTCGGGATCCTCGACTTCCTGTTTAACGTTGATGGAGTGAAAATTCGGATTTATTCCGATCCAGGGAGCTGTTTCGCTGAAACCTGCATTCTCCTGACTGCTCCACTGCATCGGCGTCCTGGCATTGTCCCGGCTGCACTGGCGGATCCTCTTCAGTACCGATTCCGGACTGTCCCCTGCAGCCAGACGCTCGCGATAATAGTTGAGGCTTGCCACGTCGCGATAGTCCTCTATGGAAGGGAATTCAACGTTCGTCATGCCGATCTCCTCCCCCTGCATGATAAAGGGTGTCCCCTGCATTGTATGAAGCAGTGTTGCCAGCATGGTCGCTGATTCCCGGTGATAAACCCCGTCATCACCGAAACGGGAGACCTGACGGGGCTGATCGTGGTTACTCATATAGAGGCAGTTCCAGCCCCTGCCGTCGAGTTTCTTTTGCCAGCGGGAGAAGCACTCCTTGAGAGCTTTTAAGTCCAGGGGAACGGGGTCAAAGGAATCTACTCCCCGATCCAGGGTAACATGCTCGAAGTTGATGGCCATGTCCAGGCTGCCTGTTTCTCTGTCGACATATCCTGCTACGGTGTCAAGATCGGCGATTACGGTTTCGCCCACGGTCATTATGTCGCGGCCTTCCAGACTCTCCTTGACAAAACGGAGGTATTCATGGATTTTCGGACCGTTGGCAAAGTGTTCGTGTCCCAAAAGGTTTGAGCTGTCCCTGCCGTCCGGCAGCCCGGGATGTTTCGAGATCAGGTTAATGACATCCATGCGAAAGCCGTCCACGCCCTTTTCCAGCCAGAAACGCATTATTCCCCGAACCTCGTCGCGGACCTTCGGGTTGTCCCAGTTGAGATCAGGCTGTTTGCGGGTAAAGAGATGCAGGTACCACTGGGACGTTTTTTCATCGTACTCCCACGCGGGGCCTTCAAAAAAGGAGCGCCAGTTGTTCGGCGGGGCCCCGGCATTCCCGGGTCGCCAGAAATAGTAATCCCGGTAGGGATTATCCTGAGACTCCCGACTCCGGAGAAACCAGGAATGTTCATCGGAGGTATGGTTCACCACCAGGTCCATTATGAGCCGCATGCCCCGCTGATGGACTGCCGACAGAAGCTCGTCGAAATCCTCCATGCTGCCGAACTCATCCATAATGTCCCGGTAGTCGCTGATATCGTATCCGTTATCGTCATTGGGAGACTTGTAAACCGGATTCAGCCAGATGGTATCGATCCCCAGATAAGAAAGGTAATCCAGCTTCTCGATTATTCCCTGAAGATCGCCGATTCCGTCGCCATTGCTGTCCTTAAAGCTTCTGGGATATATCTGGTAGACAACAGCCTCTTTCCACCATGTACGTTCCATGTCTGCTCCTGGAAGGGAGAATTTGCATACTCTGGCTGTAGTATATACAATTCATAAGGCTTTACAAGATGCTTTTTACCGGAGTATACAGGTTCCATGACTGACTTTGCCGGCATACCCCTAAGGCTCCTGCCTTCTCCTCTTGGTCCCAGGACAAAGCGGCCTTTCCTTATAGCCATCGACGGTATCGGGACATCCGGAAAAAGCTCCCTCGGAGCGGAACTGGCCCGGGGGCTGAAGGGCGAACTGATCCATGTGGACGATTACTTTCTTCCCTTTTCCCTGCGTACCCATCACAGAATGACAGACTGCCCCATGGGAAATGTTGAATGGGAGCGGCTGGAGGGGGAAATCCTTCGGCAGGCCGGGAATCCCCGGGCCGTCACCCGTCATTTCGACTGTTCCGCCGGTGAGTATTCCGGGCCGGTGGAGTATGACCTCTCCGGGACAGTGATTATCGAAGGGGTATCTTCTCTTCGGAAGGAATTGCGGGATTATTATGACCTTCGAATCTATATTGATATAAGCCCGGAGGAGCGTTTGCGGCGCATAGCCCTGCGGGACCCTGAATGGAAGCAGCGTATGTGGCATTCCGAGTGGATTCCCCTGGAGGATTCCTATACGGCAGCTGATGTTCCAAAAAAGGCCGCGGATCATATCATTCCTGGAACGAGTTTTTTTATGAGGTAAAAAAGTGTCGAATAATAGGTTCTTCAGGGCCCCGGCTCTGATAGCGGGCATCTACTTTCTGTTCGGTTTTCTCTGGATCCTTCTATCGGATTCTCTTCTGGCGATGATCTTCCAGGATATCGAGCTTTACAGGAGGTTCCAGACACTGAAGGGCTGGATATATGTGGTACTTACCACCGTTCTCGTCTATCTTCTGGTCCGGACCTACGCGGTCTACAAGGAGCGGCTTCTGGTAAGTCTTGCCGGACGGGAACGGGAGGCACGGGACCGCCTCGCGGAAAAAGAGCTTCTTGTCCGGGAGGTCCACCACCGGGTCAAGAACAATATGCAGATGATCCAAAGCATGATCCAGCTTAATCTGCAGAAGGACCATAACGATCCGGCTGAATTGATGGAAGATCTGAACAAACGGATTTACTCCATGGCGCTGATTCATGAGCAGATGTACAAAACCGGGGACCCCAGGAAATTCTCAATCGATGAATACCTGAATGAGCTGATAAGCAATATTCACGGAGTCAGTGCTTCCAGGGACATACAGATACACTCCGCCATCGATCCCGTGCCCCTTGAAGATGACGAGGTTATTCCCTGCGGGATAATTATCAATGAAATACTGACCAATTGTTTCAAGTACGCCTTTCCGGGCAGCGGAAAGGGTAACATCTGGGTAAGATTCCTGAAGGATGGCGGTAGAAAGCTGCTGGAAATCCGGGATGACGGAGTGGGTTTTGACCCACTGAAAGCGCGTCAATCCTTCGGTCTTCTGCTGATAGAAATACTCGCCCAACAGCTGAAGGGGGAACTCAGCGTACAGTCCGGTCCGCAGGGAACGCGCTTCAGCCTCGTCTTCCCCCAGGAGAATACTTCTTCCGTCGGATCCCCTGATCCTCGATGCTGATTTTTCCTTCCCTGAAGAGAATCCCCGATGCCTTCTTGAAGTTCTTCTTGCTCATGTTCAGGGTGGAGGCAATATCTTCCGGGGAGCTTTTGTCGTGGAGGGGTAGAAAACCCCTCTGTTCCTCCAGGGCAGAGAGGATGGTCTCCTTGGCCGCTTCCATGGCGGCATTGAAACCCACCGGGTTCAGGCTGCAGTCGATTCTACCGTCTTCCCTGATCTTTTTGACTGTTCCCGTCAGGTGCTGACCGGTTTCGATTTTCTGGAATACCTCGTTTTTGTAGATCATTCCCCGATACTGTCCTTCAACCACGACTCCGTACCCGATTTTGATCTCCTCAAAAACAAGCAGTTCAGCCTGATCTTGGGGTTTGATCTCTTCGGGGCGATAATTAAAATAGGCGTCCAGTTTGCTTGTCGCAATAAGCCCTTTTTGTTCGTGGTCCAGAATGACCCGAACAACGAGTTTCTCTCCCGGGCGGACCGGACGTGCCTGTTCCCTTTTGGGCAGAAAAAGGTCCTTGGGAATCCCCCACTCCAGAAAAGCGCCCCAGTCGTTGACGGTTTTTACCTTCAAAGCTGCAAACTCATTCAGACCTGCGAAGGGTTTGAGAACAGTCGCCTTGAGACTCTCTTTGGCATCGTTGTACACGGTAACTTCCAGTTCACCGCCGGGTTTGCTTTTGGGAGGGAGTTCCCATATATTCATCGGGACCTCCCGCCCTTCAACCAGCAGCATGCAGCGGCCGGAACCAATGGATTTAATTACAGCTTTAACGGGAACACCTAAAGGGATCATGGGCTGAATATAGAGAATATCCCGGGAGACTGCAATCCCTGAAGACTACTGGGCAATCCTGACCCATTTAACCAGCATGGGACGGCCGTCAACTTCGACGACTCCTTTGAACATCTCGTCGGTGGATGTTACGGTACCGAAAATCCAGGAATTGTTGCGGTACTTCTCCTGGGTCATATCCTCGTCGTCGCTCTGGTGGTACATATAGAGTACGGATTCTCCGATTAGCAGGTCAGCGTCGTTTGCCTTGCGGGAGGGCAGAACAATGTAGGTCCAGTCCTTTTTCCCATCAGGATACATTACCTCCGCCTGATTGCCTGTAGCCGCCGTAGGTGCTGTCAGGATCACTGCCGGAAGATAACGGGCCTTTTCCTGTGCTTCATTGCCGCTGACTGAACACAGGACCTCATCCTTGCGGAAGTCCACGGATCCCAGGCTTGATGCACTGCCGCCTGCAGCAGCACCTTTAGACATGGTTCCCGAGATTTTCGATGCTCCCTGTTCGATGTCGGTAAGGGTTTCACATGATGGAATTAACAGGGCGCAGCAGATCATTAGAAAAACGAATGTTTTCATGATAACTACCCCCATTATCATTATAGGACGGTTTTCATTTTTTTACAAAAAAAATGAAAAGTTTCTTTGTATTACAAAATTAGTTATATTAAACCCATGAAACGCTTCTGGACCAAACCACGTATCGTTTTTGTTACCTGGGCTCTTGTTGAACTCGTCGGTTGGCTTGCAACGCATTACTGGCCTGACCCGCGGGTTAACTGGGTATGGCTTGTTCTGACAATTATCGGATTTATCCCCATGGTTCTCTATATGCCCATGAAGTCCGCTAAACTGCGAAAGATCATGTTTCTCTGGATAATTGCCGTGGGTTTCGGCATGGTCGTTTCTTTTCTGGTATTCATGCTGCCGCAGATCATGTGGCTGATCTCCTATCTGGGGGTATTCTGGCTGCTGCTTATGGGTTCCGCTTTTCTGGTGAATGCCCGCTGGTGGACGCCCCGGCTTTTCATTATCGGCGGGGTAGTGCAGATTGCAGCGGGGCTGCTGCCGCTTTTTATTCCCGGTCTCCTGTATTATCAGTACCTGATAGCGGCTGCCGCGGGCAGCGGAGGCATGCTGATTCTGGTTCCGAATAAATAATACTTGACATATATGATCATAATAGTGAGGTTTAAGACATGAAAAAGCTTTTATTTATCGCGCTGTTAAGCGCAGCGCTCGTACCTCTCGCGGCCCAGGAAGTTGTTGATCTCTCCGGCGAGGGCCCCGGTGTAAAGGAGATCAGCGTCACCAACAAGGGCTTCGACTTTATCCCCAGGGAGATTCGGGTCAAAAAGGGAGATACCGTCCGTTTGACCTTTACCAACGGGGGAGGCTTCCACGACTGGGTAATTGATGAGTTCGATGCCGCAACCAGGCAGATTCCCGCAGGCAGAAGCGAGACCATCGAGTTCGTTGCCGACAAAAGCGGTGAATTTGAGTTCTACTGCAGTGTCGGTAATCACCGTGCCCGGGGAATGTGGGGAAAGTTCATTGTAGTTGAGTAGCTTTGTACATTTCTTGTGTGGGAACCGTGGGGGGAAGGTAGATCCCCTCACGGTTTTTTTGTCCCGGTGATGAATCAGGGTGTATAATTCACAAGGAATGTCGGTCCTTTTTAATAAGGGTTTCTTTGCTCTTCTCGCGGATTTCGTTGTCCTGATACATTTCTGTTACCTCGGTTTTACCGTGGGCGGGGAGATAAGCATACTGATCGGCTGGCTTCGGGGCTGGACCTGGGTCCGCAACCGCGTGTTCAGGACACTGCATCTTCTGGCGGTTCTCTTTGTCGCTTTCGAAGCCCTGCTGGGCATCTGGTGTCCCCTGACCCTGTGGGAGTATCGCCTGCGTACGGCGGCGGGGCAGTCCGCCGAGGAGGATATATCCTTTGTTGGCAGGCTGGTCAGAATGCTGCTGTTTTACGAGTTCCCTGTCTGGTTTTTTACTCTGCTCTATGTGGGGTTTGGAGGGCTTGTCCTACTGACGCTAATGCTTGTTCCGCCGGCGAAGAAGGGAGAAGGGTAAAAAAGGGTGCTGTCCGTGGAGTCATCCGGACAGCACCAGAAAAGGAGGTGGTATGTGAACGAGAATCAGTCTGCCTGAGACTTTGATTTCGTGTACACATCAAAGCATACGGCACCGAGAAGGACCATTCCCTTGATTGCCTGCTGCCAGTCGACACTCACGCCCATGATGGACATACCATTGTTCAGAACGCCCATTACAAGGCCTCCGACAATAGCTCCCACTACAGTCCCAATACCCCCCGAGGCGGAGGCACCGCCGATAAAACAGGCTGCAATGGCATCGAGTTCGAACATGGTTCCTGCTTTGGGGGTTGCCGCGTTCAGACGACCGGCTACGACCATACCCGCCACTGCGGAAAGCAGTCCCATGTTTGTATAGACCAGGAACATGACCCTCTTTGTCTTGACACCCGACAGTTTGGCGGCCTTTTCGTTGCCCCCCAGGGCATAGATGTGCCGGCCGAAGATGGTTTTCTGGGTAATAAAGGTGTAGATGAGGACGAGCCCAAAAAGCACCACCATGACAATGGGAATTCCGTTGTAAAGGGCAAGGCTCAGAGTCAGCCAGTTGATCGCAGCCAGTATGACCAGAACCCGGACAGTTTCAAAGCCTGTGGGCAAGACCTCGAAGCCGTATTTTTTCTGGTTTCGGCGGTTTACGGCGATTCCCAGAATGAACAGGGCCGACAGAATAATCCCCGTCAGAACGGCTATCAGATTGAACCCGCCAATACTGAATCCCCCTCCGGAAATATATCCCGCGGCAATAGCCTGGAAGGACTTTTCGAAGGGAGCCTTTGTCTGTCCTTTCAATATAACCATGGTCAGGCCCCGAAAGATAAGCATACCCGCCAGGGTTACGATAAAGGGCGGTATCCGCAGATAAGCGATGAACACCCCATGAAAGGCTCCGACGACGATTCCTATAAGAAGGGCGATCAGAATGGCCGGGAGTACCGGCATGTTCCAGTCCACCATCATGACAGCAGAGACGGCACCCACAAAAGCGACGACGGACCCGACGGAGAGGTCGATATTACCTGTTAGGATACACAGCAGCATCCCCACGGCGAGAATCAGCACATAGCTGTTCTGCAGAACCAGGTTTGTTACATTGGCCGGTTTTAACAGGATGCCGCCGGTAACGATCTGGAAGAAGAACATGATAACGACAAGGGCCAGCACCATTCCGTACTGGCGAATGTTTGATTTAAAGTACTGTTTGAGGCTGTCCATGGCTTATTTCCTTGCTCTGTTTTTGATGGTTCATGATGATCTTCATAATGCTTTCCTGGCTGGCTTGCTGCCTGTCCAGTTCTCCGGCGATCTCTCCGCGGTCAACAACGTAGATGCGGTCGCACATGCCGAGGAGCTCGGGCATTTCCGAAGAGATCATTATGATCGATTTTCCTTCCGCGGCCAGCTGATTGATTATCTGGTATATCTCGAACTTGGCGCCCACGTCGATTCCCCTGGTCGGTTCGTCCAGGATAAGAACATCCGGTTCCAGCATGATCCATTTACCAAGCACGACCTTCTGCTGGTTGCCCCCGGAAAGATTATCGACATTCTGGTCTATCCCGGAGCATTTTATGGTGATCTTTTTCCGGTATTTCTCCGCTGAAAGAACCTCCTCCGAGGAGTTGACCACACCGCTGCTGCTCAGGTTCCCGAGAGAAGGGAGGGTAAGATTCCGGCGAATGTCTTCGATAAGAATAAGCCCGTAGCCTTTCCGGTCTTCCGTTACGTAGGCTATGCCGTTCTCGATGGCGTCGCTTACGCTGTTCATGACAATTTCGTTTCCCTTCAGCAGGATCCGCCCGCTGTGTCGTTTTCCATAGGACTTTCCGAAGAGGCTCATTACCAGTTCGGTACGTCCTGCCCCCATGAGACCCGCAAAGCCCACAACCTCACCTTTTTTTACATGAAAGTTGGCCCGGTTTATGACCAGCCTGTTTTCGTGCTGGGGATGATAGAAGCTCCAGTCCCTGACATCCAGTACGGTCTCACCTATGTCTGCTTCCCGGTCGGGAAAGCGGTTTGTCAGTTCTCTGCCCACCATGCTTTTTATAATACGGTCTTCGTCAATCTCATCCCTGCCTTTTGTAAGATTGTCGATGACTTTGCCGTCCCGGATAACTGTAATAGTGTCGGCGACCTTCTCGACCTCTTTCAGTTTATGGGAGATCAGAATTGATGTAATCCCTTCGCTCTTGAGCTGGATAAGCAGATCAAGGAGCTGGTTGCTCTCCCGGTCGTTCAGGGCGGCGGTGGGCTCGTCCAGGATGAGCAGCTTGACATTCTTTGCCAGGGCCTTGGCAATCTCTACAAGCTGCTGTTTTCCCACGCCGATGTTTCCCACAAGGGTGGCCGGGTTTTCATCCAGCCCGACAGTTGCAAGGAGTTCCCGGGCCCGGGAGGATGTCTTGAACCAGTCTATTATACTGTTTCTTGCCTGTTCGTTGCCAAGAAAGATATTTTCCGCGATAGAAAGGTAGGGAATAAGGGCCAGCTCCTGGTGAATTATAACGATGCCCAGGCGTTCACTTTCCCGGATATCCTTGAAGCGGCACTCTTCCCCGTTAAGGAAAATCTCGCCCTCATAGCTTCCATAGGGATAGACACCGCTCAGGACTTTCATGAGGGTGGACTTGCCGGCGCCGTTTTCTCCCACCAGGGCATGGATCTCTTTATTGTTGACCTGCATCGTTACCTGATCAAGGGCGGTTATGCCGGGAAACCTCTTGGTTATCCGGCGCATTTCCAGATGAATATCAGCCATATTATTGCCTTGTGATTCCGGGTCTATCCGGAAATAGTATACAGTGAAACCGGCGGCTTGCGCCGCCGGTTCTATTCTCGGATTGGTTTTTTAGAACATGTCCTTGGTGTAGTATCCGGTTGCAATAAGGGCTTTTTCCCAGTTGCTCTTGTCCACAGATACAGGCTCTTCCAGGTATGAGGGAACAACCTTTACCCCGTTGTCGTAGGTTTTGGTGTCGTTGACCTCGGCTTTCTTGCCCTGAAGTACGGCGTCGACCATATCGGCAGCACGCTGTGCCAGGACCCGGGTGTCCTTAAAGACGGTCTGGGCCTGCTCGCCCGCCAGGATGGATTTAACTGAAGGAAGCTCTGCGTCCTGACCGGTTACAACGGGCATCGGCTTGGAGCTGCCGTAACCGACGCTCTTGAGGGAAGAGAGGATACCGATGGATATTCCGTCGTAGGGGGAGAGGACTGCATCCACATTGGCGCCGGAGTAGTGGGCGGTTAGGATGTTGTCCATGCGCTGCTGCGCGGTCGCGCCGTCCCAGCGCAGGGTGGCAACCTGGTCGAATTCCGTCTGACCGCTGCGGATTACAAGCTGGCCCTTGTCAATGTAGGGCTGAAGCCTCGACATGGCGCCGTCAAAGAAAAAGTATGCATTGTTGTCGTCGGGGGATCCGGCAAAGATTTCGATGTTGTAAGGTCCCTTGCCGTTTTTAAGTCCCAGACTCTCTACAATGTAGTCCCCCTGCAGAACGCCCACGAGGAAGTTGTCGAAGGTGGCGTAGTAGCTGACATGGGGGGAGTTGCGGATGAGACGGTCATACGCGATAACCGGGATATCCTGGGCCGCGGCTTTGTCCAGTACATTGGTCAGGGATTCGCCGTCGATGGAGGCTATTACCAGAACATCAGCGCCCTTGACGATCATGTTCTCGAGCTGGTTTACCTGAGCGTCGATGTTGTCTTCGGCGTACTGCAGGTCGACCTTGTAACCCCGTTCCTCGAGGATCTTCTTCATGTTGCCGCCGTCCTGGATCCACCGCTGGGAAGACTGGGTCGGCATGGCGATACCTACAACCTTCTGATCCCCTTCCTTCTGTCCTTCCGCCACAAGCATCGAAGCCGCAAGGCCGATGATGGCGAGAATTGTCAGTGCCTGTACAATTCGTTTCATAAAAACTCCTTTTGTAAGAAAGTAGTATCATAATCCATCGATCACAGGATCGACAGTATGATCTCATGTGTACGTTCACGCACAGATGTAATAAAAAAACGCTCACAAACGATGTTCGTTTGCTTGCGAATATGTGTAAATCGTACCATTGCTTTGGTGGGACGTCAATAAAAAGTTTTGATCTTTATCGTTTCTTTTCGCTTATTTGTGGATGATGAGATTTTGATTGTCAAGGACGCTTCAATCCCGTATAGTTATGAACAGTTTGTCATGTTTGCTGTTGAACGCACCCGGATTATAAAGAACTTTCTCAGGGAAAACCGCCAGGTGGAGGTCCATGCCCTGAGCTCCATGCTCAATGTTTCGGAGGTGACCATCCGACGGGACCTGGAAAAACTGGAGCGCGACGGTGTTTTGACCCGTACCCACGGCGGCGCTGTTCTGCGGGAGATCGAGGAATCCGTCCAGCCGGAGCCGACCGCCGATGTATCCAGGGACTCCCGGGAGATCGCCTCCGTCGCCCTGAACATGATCGAGGACGGGGACGTCATTATGCTGACCGGGGGTGATATCTGTGACTGTATTGCCCGGCGCATTGTAGAAAGGAACGGAATTACGGTGCTTACAAACTATATCCCTGTCGCTACCGAAATCGCCCGGCAGCCCTCCAACCGGGTTGTGCTTCTGGGGGGAGACGTGGCGGATGACGGCAGGTCCCTCTATGGTTCCCTCTCGGTGGCCAACCTGCGCCGCTTTCACGTGAACCGGCTCTTCGCCGAGGTGGAAGGAATCGGCGAGAATCTGGAGGTAAGCGTCGCCAGCCATGAAAAAGCGGAGCTCATCGAGGCGGCCATGGAGTCGGCGGAAGAAAAGATCTTTCTGTGTATGGGTGAAAATTTCGGCCGCAACGCCTTTTTTCGCCTGGGAAGCCTGAAGCTTGCGGACAAGGTCATAACAAACCCCTCCATCTCCGACGAGTATAAGCAGCAGATTTTTGTGCGCAACATCCAGCTGCATACTTCCATCAATGTTTTTGAGGGTAGGGTATAGACGGTGAGTTCTCCGCTGCTGGTACTGGAAAATATCAGTAAGAACTTCGACAACGAGTTTCTTCTGGACTCCATTAATCTGGATCTGCTTCCGGGGGAGGTCCACGTAATAATAGGGGAGAACGGTTCCGGCAAATCGGCTCTTATGAAGATCGTAAGCGGCCTCTATTCACGGGATTCCGGTTCCATTCGTCTGAAGGGCGAGGAGATTGAGTTTGAATCCTTCCATGCCGCCCGCAAGGGGGGAATTTTCTATCAGCACCAGGACAATCAGCTTTTCGGAAATCTGAGTGTGGCGGAGAATGTTTTCTTTGACCGTTATGCCCGGGAGGGGCGTCTGTGCCGTTACTTCAGCCGGGCCCGTACCGAACTCGAATGCGCGGAGCTTCTGAGGTACTTCGGCATCGACTTTAATCCGGGCATGCGGGTAAACCGCCTGGGCTACGCGGAACGACAGCTTCTTTCGGCGGTAAAAGCCTATGTTTCCGGAGCGGAGGTTGTAATTTTCGACGAGCCCACCGCTGCCATGGGGGAGATCGAGCGAAACCTCTTTTTCACGATACTCGAGGAGTTAAAAGAGCGGGTGGAGGGGGTTTTCTACATTTCCCACAGGATGGACGAGATAAAACGGGTGGGAGACAGGGTTACGGTAATTCACAAGGGCCGGATCGTATCAACCAGCCGGGTCAACGAGATCGACAAAAGCACCCTGGTGGGGATGATGATCGAGGACCCCCACCGGGAACGCTATCCCCGCCTATCCCTGCACCCCGGCGGGACGATTCTGGAGGTAAAAGGGCTCTCCAGCGAACCGATACTCCATTCCGTATCCTTTTCCCTGCGCAAACAGGAAATTCTTGGGATAACCGGGCTTATGGGTTCCGGAAGAACACTGTTAAGCAACTGCCTTTTCGGTCTTGCCCAATTTACCGGGGGAGAGATACTTCTTCACGGAAAGCAGGTCAGCTTCAATCATCCCCTTGATGCCATGCAGCACGGGGTAATCCTGGTGCCGGAAAACCGGTCGGAGAACGGCATATTTCCACCCCTGAACCTGATAACCAATCTGACTATCGCGACCCTGCCGCGCTTTCTGAACAGCCTGGCTTTGAACGAGCTCTACATGCGCCAGCTTACGGGGGAATATATCCGGCGTCTGGGTATTGTCCCGGGACAGTTCAAGGACATATTGCGCTTCTATTCCGGAGGCAATCAGCAGAAGGTGCTTCTGTCCCGTTCCTTCATGTGCAGGGCGGGGATCTACATAATGGATGAACCGACCCGGGGAGTGGACGCCGCGGCCAAAGTGGATATATACAACTCCATAAACGATCTTGTCGGCAAAGGCGCCTCGGTTATTCTGATTTCCTCGGAAATCGAAGAGATCCTCGGCATGTGCGATCGTGTCCTGGTGCTTGCCGGCGGCCGGATTGCCTGCGACCTGCCCCGGGATGAGGCGACCAAGGAGATTATCCTCGACTACGCCACATCCGAAGAGTAGCCTATTTATTTTCCCGCCGCCTCGCGGCCGGCAATGCGTCCGAATATCACCGCGTCAGCAAGGGAGTTGCCTCCCAGGCGGTTGCTCCCGTGAATGCCCCCCGTGGACTCTCCGGCAGCATACAGGCCCGGGATCGGCTTTCCGTCGGAGTCCCTCAGTACCCGGGTCCGATCGTCGATAGCCAGGCCCCCCATACAGTAGTGTACCCCCGGCGAGACCTTTATGCCGTAATAGGGGGGAGTCTCCAGGGCTATGCTGATCCCGCTTCTGCCGTAGAGGTCTGTTTCGCCGGACCTGTGCACCCTGTTGTAGCTTTCAAGTTCCGCGGAAAAGAGGGGTGGATCAATCCCCAGTTTGCCGGCGAGTTCTTCCGGGGTATTCGCGCTGACCACCAGGTTACGGTGAATATAGTTTTCCGCCGCCGAAAGGGACCTGCGGACCTTGTCATCGAAGATAAGATAGGCTATTCCGTTACGCCGCTCCAGAATCTTCGCGCTCAGAATATCCCGGAAGGCCAGCTCGTCGGTAAAGCGCCGCCCCATCAGGTCAACGAGGATTCCTCCGTTTCCACGCAGGGCCTCGGTTATCAATACTCCGTGGTCGGGTTCCACCGTGGGATGGGCCTGGATCTGGTCCATGTCCACCAGTCGGGCGCCGATCTCTTCAGCCAGGGGGATGTAATCCCCTGTTGCACCGGGATGGTTGGTGGTATTGAATCCTGTCAAGGCCGGATTGTAGCGGACGAAGGTTCGGGGACTGCCGCCGTAACCCCCGGTAGCCAGAACAAGAGCGGAGCTGAGTATCCGGTATTCTCTTCCGGTCTTGTCCCGCACAAGAGCGCCCCGGACGACTCCTTTCTTCCTGATAAGACTGATTATTCGTGTCTCCAGCCGAATGGGAATATTCCTTTTCTTGAGGGCATCTTTCAGGACCCGTATGATTTCGGTTCCCACGGGGGCTCCCCCGGTGGGCCGGTGGGTCCTCGGCGCACTGTGGCCGGCGAGGTAGCCCACGTCTTCAAGATCCGCTCCAAGGGACCGGAGACGGCTTACCGCTTCCCTGGCCTGCTCTACAAGTATCTTCGCCAGAACGGAATCGTTGGTCCTGTGCCCCGCCTGCAGGGTATCCTTCAGGTGGGATTCCAGGCTGTCGTCAATATTCAGTTTTTCCTGTATTTCAGACTCGGCGGCGTTCATACCGCCTGTCGCGCGGATGGTGTTGCCTCCGATGGTGGGCATCTTTTCGATGACCATGACCGATGCACCCTGTTCCTCTGCCTCCAGAGCGGCGAAAAGACCGGCGGCCCCGGCGCCAACGACCAGCACGTCATACTTTTCCGGCCGGCTCATAAGGAAGAAGATCCCCGCCAGGAGGAGTCCTGCTGCCAGGGGAGTCAAAAGCCTCCGTACGTTCATTGTTCCCGGCTCCTGCGGTACCGGTGCATTGGCCTTCCCACATGGCCGTAGACCGGAGACATTTCAAGCAGTCCTTCGGCGAGCATGCCCTCAAGGTAGCGCCGCACCGTAACCCTGGCAAGGCCTGCCTCTTCGGCGATGTCCCGGGCACTGAAGTCGTCTTCGTGTTTTTCTATAATCTCTTTTACCATGCTGTAGGTCTGGGCTCCCATTCCTTTTTCCGGAAGCGAATCTGCCGGTTTCCGCTTTTCCGGTATAATCAGACTATCCAGCTGCCTCTGGTCGAAGTCTGAGCTCCCTGATCCATGAATCCTGGATATGCGTTCCCTTGCCCGAAGGACGGCTTCGCTGAAACGCTGGAACTCAAAGGGTTTTATCAGATAGTCCACCGCTCCCAGTGCCAGGGTCTGCTCAACCGTATGGGGAGTTTTGTCCGCGGTTATCATGATCGCCACTGCAGGGTTCCCCTGTGCCCGTTCTTTCTGGAGAAACTCCACCCCTGTTTTATCAGGGAAGTAGACGTCCACAAGCATAAGATCGAACTTTTGTTCTTCGCAGAGCCTGTGGGCCTCATCGATGGTGCCGGCGCATACGGGATGGAACCCTGAGTCTATCTGCCTCAGAAAGCGGCTGGTTATGGAACTGACCATGGGATCGTCTTCCAGGATGAGGATATTCATCTTGCCTGCTTCTCCTTCGAAGCGGGAATGTCCAGGTCCACCGAGGTGCCGTGGACTCCGTCTATCTGAATCGTCCCGCCCAAACGGTCGATTATCTCCTTTACAAGAGCAAGCCCGATTCCCCGGGACTCCCCTTTGGTGGATACTCCCCGCTGAAAAAGGCTTTCCCGGATATGGGAGGGAATACCCCGGCCGTTATCTTCCACGCAGCATTGCAGGGAACTCTCCCCCTCGTAGATACCGATGAATATCTCTCCTCCCTCTTTTCCCCTGAGTTCCTCGTAAGCGTTTTCCAGCAGGTTTCCCAGGATGGTGGACAGGTCCTGGGGAGAAATAACAGGAGACGATGATGAAAGAGATGATTCTTCGTCGATAGTGACGGCGATACGTGCCTCTGCTGCACGGTTGTATTTTGACAACAGGAGTCCCGCTATGGCAGGCTCCTGTATCCGGCGGGTCAGAACCGCGGTAAGCTCTCCCCGGTGGCCCGCGGCATCGGAGATAAAGCGCAGGGCCTCGTCGTACTCCTTCAATTGAATCAGGCCGGAAATGCTGTGGAGCTTGTTCAGGAATTCATGGTTCTGGGCCCTGAGGGCGCTGGTCAGCTGGCGCATTCCGGTAAGCTCTTCAGCCCGTCGCCGGGCCTCCGTCAGGTCCTCAAAGACGGTCACCCGTCCCGCTTCTTCTCTGTGGTGATCGATTACCGGATAGCTGCGGCAAAGGAGTACCCGTCCGTTTCTGCTCTGGTACTCCCTGGGCCCTTCGCCGAGGGAACCGATGCGGAAATCCTTCTCCTCCGGTGAGAGCCCCAGAAGTTTTCGCGCTGCGGGGTTGATCATGCTCGTCGAACCGTCCCGGTTGGAAAAAACCACTCCCAGGTCAAAGCTGGAAAGGATAAGATCCTGCTGGGTAAGGAGGCGGGCTATCTCCACCGGTTCAAGACCGAAGATACTCTGCTTGATGTTTGTCGACAGGAGCCGGGCCAGAAAAATCCCGCAGGCCAGGGTAAAAAGGGCAACTGCGGCGATTATCATGATGTTGCGGCGGTTTTCCTGGTAAATCCGTCCGTAAAAAAGCTCCACCAGCACGGCGCCTGCGAGAATCCCCCGGTGATAGATCGGGGCTGCTGCCTGAAAAGAAGGAGCGGTCAGGCTTTGTTCCTCCCGTCTGGCTGCCTCACCGCTTTCCAGGACGGTCATTAGCAGGTGATTATCCGTCTTTTTCCGAATTTCCGACTCCAGGGAGTGGGCGTAGATGAGTCCTTCGACATTCACAATCTGGATTGACTGGATGCGGGTATGCAGACGGATCCGCTCCATCTCCCGCTGTATGATAATGTCTCCGTTGGGGCTGCCGATGTTCACCCGGATCTGTGACGCCCTGCTCAGGGTTTCCGCCAGGTCCATGGCCTGGCTGCGCATCTGAAAGCGGAGGGAGTCGAGCCACTGGCTGAGAAAAAAGAAGGAGGTAATAAAAACAGTAAAAATCAGTATGAGGATAATAAAAAGAGATATCTTCCGGCTGAGCTTCATGTTCCCCGCCAGTGTACTCAAAAAGATCATGATAGAAAATAGATGGCCGGGACCCTTAGGCCCCGGCCTGGGCTTATTTTGTCTTCAGGCGGGCATTACCTTCCTTCCGCCGCGCTCTTCCCCGCAATGCGTCCGAAGACCGTAATGTCCGCCATGGCATTACCGCCGAGACGGTTGGCGCCGTGGACTCCTCCGGTAACTTCACCGGCGGCGTAGAGTCCGGGAACGGGATTTCCGTCCTTGTTGATGACCCGGGCTTCGGTATCGATCTTTATGCCGCCCATGGTGTGGTGAACAGCGGGGCCGACCTCTACCATGTAGTAGGGGCCCTGGGTCAGCTGGCGGGGCATGCTGGCTCTGCCGAAATCATCGTCCTTGCCGGCAACAACGTAGGAGTTGTAGGTTTCAACGGTCTTTGCAAGGGTAGCGGGCTCCATGTCCATTGTCCGGGCCAGTTCCTCAAGACTTGCGCCCTCGGTAAGAAGTCCGCTCCCGGCGTATTTCTCAATGGCCGCCAGGGATTCCCGTACGCCCTGGTCAAAGAGCAGGAAGGCTGTTCCCCCCTCCTGGGCCAGTTCGGCGTCGGAGACGACATCCCGGGTTTCAAGCTCGGAGACAAAACGTACTCCCTCACGGTTGACCAGAATGGCTCCGTTACCCCGGACAGCCTCGGTGATCATGGTATTCTTGACCGGAACAACCGTTGGGTGGGTCTGGATTTCTTCAATATCCGCCAGGGCGACATTGAGTTCTTTTACCATATCCAGGGCATCACCGGTGGCGCCGGGGTGGTTGGTGGTGCCAAAGCCCTCCAGTTTGGGTTTGTACTGGACGATCTTCTCGGGGCTTGCACCGAAACCGCCTGTTGCCAGAATGACCGCCTTCGCGCTTATGGTGTAGCTTCCCTCGGGTGATTCGACTTGTACGCCGCTCACGGCGCCGTTACGGCTTACCAGGGCGACCGCCCGGTTATCAAGCCTGATTTCGACCCCCGCGGCTTCGGCGACCTTCTGCAGGGTTCCCGCAATGTGGGCCCCGACGGCCTTGCCGCCCTTCGGCCGGTGGGAACGGTTGACCGAGGCTCCCCCCAGACGTCCCACATCGCTCAGATCTGCTCCAAGATCAGTGAGCCAGGCGACTGTTTCCGCCGAACGGGTGGTCAGTACCTCTACCAGGTCGGGGTTGTTGATGTTTTTCCCGCCTTTCATGGTGTCTTCAAAAAAGAGCTCCGCCGAATCCTCGATTCCCTGCTCCTTCTGAAAGCTGGTTTCAGCGGCGTTCAGTCCTCCGGTGGCGTAATTGGTGTTACCCCCGGCAACTGCCATCTTTTCAATGATCAGTACAGAGGCGCCGGCATTCTTTGCCTCGATGGCCGCGGAGAGCCCCGCTCCGCCGGAACCGATAACGGCAACATCCACGCTGATGTCCCGGGCGCCTGTGCTCTCCTTTTCAGCCGCCTGGGGGGCTGCTTCCCCGATACGGGCCTTGGACAGGGCTGCCTGAATTGCAGCTATTACACCGGCGGAGGTCTCCGTCGCACCGCTGACGCTGTCTATGTCACCGCTGTTTTTCTCGATAGCGGTGTCGATCAGCTTGTTGATGGCGGGCAGACTGAAATCCGATTCCGGGTTTTCCGTGATTGTGATATCGGTTATGGACGTATCGTCAACCGAAACTTCAAGACGAATTGTTCCTCCATGACCCTGACCCTCTCCTGTGTAGGTGCCCGCCGTGTAGACAGCACTGCCGCAGGAGGCGAGAAGGGCAATCAGAACTGCAATAAGAACAGACGATGCAATACGAATCTTTCTCATCCTTGTCTCCTTCAAAAAAGTAGATCCTATAGATAAATAATTAACGATTGAAGGGTATGGCAGAAGCTGTCCGGGGACAAGGTTTAAATTCGTATTGTTTTTATTGGTCTTTTAGGTCGCGCAGTTATCCCCCGCCAGGGCGCCGGTGGAGAAGGCTGCCTGCAGGTTGAAACCTCCGGTATCACCGTCGATGTCGATGACCTCCCCGGCAAAGAAGAGTCCGGGTACGATTCTGCTCTCCATGCTGTGGGGACTGATTTCCCGGCGGTCAACACCGCCGGCTGTGACCCTGGCGCTTTTTAAATCTCCGGTACGGGCCACCGCGTACGGTGTTTCGGCGATCGTCCGAGCCAGAAGGCGCCGCATCCTCCTGGAGAGTTCCCCCAGGCGCCCTTCACCAGGTATGCCGGCCCTGTTCAGCAGTGTTTCAAGGAGTGCTTCGGGACAGCTGAGTATACGTGATACCGATTTTATCTGCTTTTTCCCGTTTTCCTCCGCAAAACGGCGGAGTACCTCCTCCGTCTCTTCCCCGCGGCCGCCGAAATCCGGAACAAGGATGTCTCCGGGATGAATGTTCCGGGACGCATCCATGATGACAGGGCCGGAAAAACCCGTATGGGTGATCAGGAGGTCCCCATAAAGACGGGACAGGAGCTTTTTATCCCTGTAGTGGAGTACTCTGCAGTTCCTTACAGATATGCCTGCCAGCTCCGCCATGGGGAAGTCCCGGATTACGGTATCCGTAAGGGCGGGTCGGGGGCTGACGATTCTGTGTCCCAGCTGCTCCGCCAGGACAAAACCCGAACCATCGGAACCGGTGGACGGATAGGATGCCCCGCCTGCTGCCAGTATTACCCGGTCTACGGGACCTGTCTCCTCACCGCTGCAGCGGAGGGTAAATCCGCCCCTGCCTGCGTCGATGGATCTTACATTTTGATCAATCACAAGTTCCGCCCCGGATGCCTCGAGCTCCCGGAGCAGCACATCGAGAATGTCCCGGGCCCGGCGGCTCTTTGGAAAAACCTTGCCACCCGTTTCCGTCTCGAAACCGATACCCCTCTCTTCAAAGAAGTTCAGGAGGTCCCGGGGGCTAAGGTGAAAGAGCGCGGGGCGGAGAAAACGGCCCGCTTCGGCATAGCGGGACAGAAAGTTCTGTATCTCCCCCTCGTGGGTGATATTGCACTGACCTGAGCCGCTTATAAGCAGCTTGCGGCCGGGGCTTTTCATCTTCTCCAGAATGCGTACCCGACTGCCCCGCCTCGCTGCCCTGATGGCGGCAAAAAGCCCCGCCGGTCCGCCGCCGATTACAGCGATGTCTGCCATGGCGGGTATTGTAGGGCCGGGGGGAGACTCTGTCTACGGGACAGAAGCTCCCCCGGCATACTATTCTGGGTACCTTATTTAACCAGGATGAATTCCACTCGCCGGTTTTTCCAGCGGTTATCCAGATCACCATGGGGAACCACCGGCCGGTACCCGCCGAAGCCCTCTATGCTCATACGCTCCGGTTTTACGCCCCGTGAACTGAGGGCGGCCCGGATAGCCTCTGCCCGGGCCCGGGAAAGGGGAACCAGCACCTCGGTTTCCTCCCCGGGCCATCGCTGCGGCTGATCCCAGTAGATACGCACGCCGTGGCCTTCGAGCCTGATGCGGTAGTCAGAATACTTTTTGAGAATTTCCGCCAGCCTGTCCAGGGTAGCGAGGTTCCGCCTGGCGGTCTCAGGCTCCACATTAATATAGTCGGGAGTGTTCGGTTTGAAGTAAATGCTGGAAATGCTGATTTTCAAACGGTCCCCGTCACGGATTACCAGAATATCCACCGGAATGGACAGTTCGTACCGGCTTTCGTTTCCCACGGTATCCCTGGATTGCACCCTGAGGGTATAGTCCGAGGCGGACTGCACCAGCTCTCCTGAGGCGGATTTTCCGTCCCAGGACCAACCTGCGGCGGTAAAGGCGGCTGCAGGCAGGCGAAGGAAGGAGTTCCCAGCGGGATCGAGGATTTCGGCTTCCCGGAGAATGACACCGGAAGGATCTTCGACGATGATTTTGATCATCAGTCTGTCGTTAAACCCGTCTCCGTCGGGCCCGAAGGGAAGAGGAGTTACCTGGGCATTGATTCCCGGACCGCTGATATCCAATGCAACCTTTTCGGGACTGACTGTAACAGCGATATTCCCCTTTTCATATTCTGCGGTCAGGCGTCCGCCGTAAAGACCTTCGGGAGCCCCTTCACCGGTCCACAGAAGGGTGCGGGGAAGATCGTCATAGCTGTTTCCGGAAAGGGTGTAGACTGCGGTATCCCGGCTGTCGGTTATCTCAAAGAGCCATGAACTGATTCCTTCGGTAATCTCTATTACCGGGGTAAACCGGGCGGTTTCGGTTATTCCGTCCCCGTTGGGACTGAAGCTGGTATCCATGGAACGCAGTGCCACCGGGGTGGGCCTGGTATCGATGCGGATGCCGTCAATCCGCCGGAGAGCCCTGTTGCCGGCCTCATCCGTTCCCTGGAGGGTATATGTGTAGACCCCGTCGGGAATGGAGTTGCCAAGGGAGTCCCGGCCGTTCCAGCTGAAACCGGAGGCCCGGGAACCGAAATCGCGACGAAAAACCGTACGGCCGCTCTGATCAGTTATGGTCCCGCTCCAGGCAACAGCTTCTTCGCTGCTCTGGTAAAAGTTCAGATCGTCCCTGCGACCGTCGCCGTCAGGAGAGAAGAGCCGGTAATCGACGCTGACGACTGCAGATGGGGGAGCTGTGTCAATGAGGAGGGGAGGGGTCACTGTGGAGGGAGTGGCTCCGTTGCGGTATTCCACGTTGAACCGGATATAATAGATACCGTCGGGAATGGGACGGCCGTTTTCCAGGATTCCGGTTATGGTCACTGTTGTCGGGTAGCTTGAGGGCGCCGGAAGACTGGCCAGACTGATGCCGTTCTTACCGATAACTGAAATCCCTGCCCTTACAATCCGGTCCGGAGTTTCGGCATCGAGATACAGCATGACCGTATCCTTTATTCCGTCTCCGTTGGGTGAGAGTATTGTATCCGAGAGCCTCGCCGAAATGGGGGGCAGGGCGGATTCCTTTAACAGAAGCCCGCTTTCCCAGCTGAAGCTGTTGCCCGCCAGATCTGTGGAACTTACCGAGAATATATACTCACCATCTTCCATGAGCTCTCCGCTTTCAGTTTTGCCGTCCCATCGGATATCAATGGGGAATTCCTGCCAGCTGTAATCGAATACCGGGGTTCCTTCGCTTTTGCGAATCCGGGCTTCCCAGGTCTCTTCAAGAGAAGGGTCCTGAAAATAGATGTCCAGGGTATCACGGTTGTTATCGGCGTTGGGAGAAAACACGGTATAGGGAAGCATGACGTTCACGGACGGAGGCGTATCGTCCACGATTACCGTAAAAGGCCGGGCTTCTCCCCGGTTGCCTTTTGTATCCTCCGCACGGATGAGCATGTAGTAGTGCCCGTCCGGAGCGAAATCGCCCGTGTCGCTCCGACCGTCCCAGACAATTTCCCGGGGAAGTTTAACCGCCGCTTTCGCCCCGATAATCCGTTTATACCATGGGGGCCGGGCCGCCTGTTCAGAATAGCTGTAGAACGCAGTGCCGTCGTCCCGTCGGATTGAATATTCATAGGAAGAGATTGTCAGCCCCTTTATCTCGGGAAAATCCACTGGTATTGTCAGGCTGTCCTTGATTCCATCAGCATTTTTGGGTGAAATATGGAACGTCTCAGGGGCATCGCTCTCGATGGGGATGGCCCCGTTAAAGCTCGCGCAGCCTGCCAGCAGTGATATGGCTGCAATACATGCAGCAATAAAAAATGTACGGTTCATCTTCTGTCTCCTTCCGATCTGTTGGTTGGTTTTACTTCCTTGATTCCCAGGAGTACGATTCCGCTGTCCCGCAGGGCCGAAAGAATTCCGTAGAGGGCTGAACTGTCAACTTGCGGACCGGTCATGAGGGTCTTTCCGTCTCCAAGGGCCTGGAAATTCCAGGCTGAAAGCCGTTCATCCTCAATCCGTGTTATTGTTCCCTCTGCGAGAATTTGATAGGACCGTTTGCGATTGGCGTTCATTCCCGCTTCTCCCTGTATGGCAGTGTACTTCTCCAGGAAGACGAAGCCACCTATCCAAAGGCAGGAATAGGGGTAGGATTTGCGTTTGTTTCAACCGGAGATGAATCCGTTTCTTCTGGCGGTTTCAACTGCAGCAGTCCGGTTGCTGCAGTCAAGCTTTTCCAGGATTCTGTTCATGTGCCACTTTACCGTTCCCTGGCTTATAAAAAGGCGTTCACCGATCTCCGCATTGCTGAGCCCCTGGGCCGCCTGGAGGAGAATCTCCGTTTCCCTCGGGGCCAGGGGAGACTCTATTCCTGCTCTTTGAAGATGATGGGATGCCAGTTTCGGCATCTGCTGCAGCTGGAACCATTCGGCTGCCCTGCGGTGCAGTTTTTCACGGCTGCTTCTGTCGAGGTCGGCGTAGTAGTGCTGTTTAAGAATGACCGGAAGTCGATACCATCCGTGACCGGTTGGAAGCAGAATGTAGCGGGTAAGAAGATCCTGTACCAGGGGCCGGATCGGAGCCTCCATGTGGCTACAAAGCTGCGCGGCAAGTTCCGTCCTGATATGGGTGCAGATGGAAACAGTCCTTAAAAAATCCAGCTGTTCCGGAGAAAGATGGGCATCGATGTTTTCTGTCAGGAACTCCCGTATAAAGCGGTCCGTGGCCCTGAACCGGCTTAAGAACCCTTTTCTGCCGGCAGCATCGAGTTGTCGCCAGCCTATTGCAAAAAGCCGTATACAGGCCCACCATCCCCCGGTCTTCTGCAGAAGAATCTCCAGTTCATCATCCGAAGGAGAGGATCCGAGACGGACAAAAAAAGCTGCGATCTCTTCTTTTGTGGCCGTTAAATCTTCGATGCGAATCTCCAGAACACGATCGTCGATTCTGAGACGTGAAAGCGGAAAGCTGTGATCCTCATCGGAACAAAGGACCATAAGGCTGTTCCCCGGCAGGGAGCTGAAGAGTTCCGTAATAATTGAAGCCGCCCCCCGGGGCAGCAGATGCAGATTGTCCAGTGTCAGGCAGACAGGTGTCTGTTGATGAAATACGTCCTTAAAGTCCTGATTTCCGGGAGGAAGAATCCCCGCCTCCCGGAATGACTGAAGCAGGTCGGACTTGAATGTCGGCTCATCGGAACATCCTTCCGCCAGGCTGAGCCAGATACTCCTGGAAAAAAGGGAACGGCAGACCGCTGCCGCCAGATTCGTTTTTCCGTATCCAATGGGTGCGACAATGTTCAGTACCGCAGGAATCTGCCCTGTTCTGGAAGATATTGCCGATAGAAGCCGTTCGGGGGCCTTATAGAGGCTGCTTGCTTCCGGCGGTCTGTGTCTTGGTGAAGGGAATGCCTGATGGATCGGCGCTGTGCTCATACCCCAGTATACCACAGCCCTCCGGGGCTATTGTACGTTTCCCTGCAGTGGTGGGAACGCAGCAGTAATGGTGTCCAGAAGATGCCGGCAGTATACACCGATGTCCGGGATCTCTCTTTTGGGAACCCGGAAGCCGATGGCCCCTTCGTGGCCTCCTCCGTTCTCGATTCCGGCTGCGGACAGAATCTCCCGAAGATCGAAACCCTGGAAGGAGTGGCTGCGGCGGATACGGAACTGGACGAGATCCGAGACCTCCGGCGGATCATTGTAGGCCACCATCCCCAGACAGCCGCTCTCCTCCGCCAGGGCATCCGCCACCGAGCGGGCGGTAGAGACGAAGAGGTCCATATCGGTCTCCTCCGGCAGAGGGCTGGTCTTCTCTTCATCGAGGATTGTATAGGCGATGCATCCGCGATGCTGTTTATGGGCCATGAAGTATTTGAAACAGCCCTCCTCGAGCTGGGAAAGTCTGGTGATCTCACTGAAGATTTCTTCCATGGAGGAGAGGTTAGATGAAGATTGATGGGTCTTTTCGCTGAGCATGCGGGAAAAACGGGAAGAGAAGAGCTTGTAAAACCAGCGCTCCCGGTGGCTTTTTATGAACTTTCCCATCTTCGAATCACCGACAATTCCAGTAAGAACGGCCAGAACAAAGTTCCGGCTGAAGAGGTCTTCCCCGTCAATCTCCTCGAAACGGCCGCGAAGGCATCTCATCTTGAGGGCCAGGAAACCAATCAGTTCGCAGGTTGATGAAGCTGT
>Ga0334895_1000990_pt1 | contig 32752 bp, 33 predicted proteins | sample GraSluR3_MG_7_FD_207229 | JGI IMG/M metagenome (GOLD analysis project Ga0334895, IMG submission 207229) | Sludge microbial communities from methane-producing bioreactor in Wageningen University, Netherlands - Granular Sludge_31_05-R3 | ecosystem: Engineered > Bioreactor > Anaerobic >... | reverse complement strand
GAAATATCCGGTTTAAGGACCGAACTGCGAGCGATATGCTTGCCCCATCCATGGCGAAGAAAACGCGGCACCTCGGGATCTTCACTGTAGATCACCGCAGTCGGTACTGCATAATTACAAACCTGATTGAAGCGACGTAGGGCAAAGGGATTGAAAGATGATACCAGGACCGATTTTTCCAACGCATATTGCTGTATCATGTTCCAGACAGCTGCAGCAAGACCGGTATCATGTATCCCCTCCTGTTTTAACTCCACATCGTAGATAAAACGATCGGTAAAGGTGGAAAACACCTGTTCGAGCAATGGGATGTGCGCTTCTGAAGAATCCTGTAAACTGAGGAGGCGCAATTGTTCCCATGGTACGTTCTCAACAGTTTTCTCGAGGTGTGTCAGCCGGTTGAGGTCATGATCATGGATGACCACTAACTGGCCGCTTTGACAGCGATGCACATCCAGCTCAATACCGATCACCTGGTGATCAAAACAATGCTGAAAAGCCTGCATGGTATTTTCAACAGCATGCGATGTACACCCCCGATGTCCGAAAATTAAGGGGCGAGGGACATCGGGAAAAAGCGGGACGTTCATGTATTATCTCCGGCAAAACTGCGGAGCAGGGTGATTTCCTGATTCCACCGCTCAGGGTCGGTCGTCTCAAGAATCAACGGGATGTTTTCAAATCGGGAATCTGCCATCATCGCCTGGAAAGGGATTAATCCCAACGTACCTTCGCCGAGGGGCGCATGGCGATCCACATGGCTGTCGAAGTCACTTTTTGCATCATTCAGATGCATTCCCATCAACCGATCAAATCCGATAATACGATCAAATGCATCCATCACCGAAGTAAATGCCTCAAAGGTCCTGATATCATAACCGGCTGCACTGATGTGGCAGGTGTCGATACAGACCCCCACCCGTTCCGGATATCGGGAAAGCTCAATAATGCGGGCAATCTCCTCGAAAGTCCGACCAAGCGCCGAGCCTTGACCTGCGGTGGTCTCAATGACTGCATATACACCTTCGGTTTGTTCCAGGGCTTCATCCATCCCGGCTGCAATGAGCTTCATGCATCCATCCTCGTCGATCTTTTTCAGATGCGCACCCGGATGAAAGTTCAACCGATCAAGTCCAAGCTGCTGCACCCGCTTCATTTCAACGATGAAAGAGTCCACACTGGTTCTTCGCTTTTCTGCGTCAGGATTTCCCAGATTGATCAGGTATCCGTCATGGGGAAGGACCTGAGCTGCCGTGAATCCGGCAGTTTTCATAGCTTGAGAAAACAATGCAATCTGCTCATCTGATAGAGGCGGCACCCGCCACTGTTTCTGATTCTTGGTGAACAATGCGAATGCGTTTGCCCCGATAGCCACGGCATTTTCAACTGCACGATGTACGCCGCCGGCGGCGCTGACGTGTGCTCCGATATAGAACATGATGTGTAGCCTCCTGCTCAGAAGGTAGGTGAGAACCGATGGGTTGTCAATCCAATCACCTCATGATACCTTCTCTGAATGTCGTACGACAGGAGGCATTCGTGAGTAGTGACGAAATTGAACACCGCAAAGAACTCATGCCCGGTGATGAGATCAATGGTTTTGTGGTGGAATCTATTGATGTCCTTGACGATTATCATGGGTATGGGTATTTCTTCCGGCACCGGATGACGGGGATGGAGGTCTATCATATTGCCAATGATGATAGCGAAAACTTCTTCGGTTTTGTTTTCAAAACACCTCCGGTGAATGATTGCGGAACCCCCCACATCATCGAACATTGCCTTTTGGCCGGCTCGGGCCGGTATCCAGTACGCGATCCTTTCATGTCGTTGCTTAAGGGAAGTGCAAACACCTTTATGAACGCCATGACTTATCCAGATTACACGGTATATCCTGCCGCCTCACCGTTGGAAAAGGATTTTTCCCATCTGTTCAGCGTCTACGCCGATGCCGTGTTCAACCCCCTGCTGAGAGAAGAAACCTTCTGGCAGGAGGGAGTACGTATAACCGCAGATGATGCAGGAGATATACGGTTCGATGGTGTCGTATTCAATGAGATGCTCGGCGAACTTTCCGATCACGATTCCATTGTGGGAAGACAGAGTATCCGGAGCCTCTATCCTGATACTCCGTACTTTTATGAGTCAGGAGGTGATCCTGCTCACATCATTACGTTGAACTACCAGCAGTTTGCCGGATATTATGCTTCCCACTACCATCCTTCGAACTGTCGGCTTTTCCTCTATGGGAATCAGGATGTTTCGGATCGACTTGCTCTTCTTGATGATGTATACCTGAATGATATTGCAGCCATGTCTCCCTGCGGTCCCACCGAGTTGGCCAAACAGTGGAATAAACCGAAAACAGTCATGACTACCAGTCCTGCCACCACCGAATCCCGACAGGAGCGGGATGCTACGGTTGCCATCAGCTGGGCGACAACGCTCCTTGAAGATCCTGTGCAGGTGCTGACGCTCACGGTGCTCGTTGATATCCTGTTGGGAAACCCGGGAGCCCCGTTGTACAAAGCGGTCATCGATAGCCACCTTGCCCGAGATATTTCTCAGGTCAGCGGTATGGATACAAGCTTCCGGCAGATGCCCTTCACGGTAGGATTTAAAGGAATGGACCCCAAGCGGGCAAAAGAGGCTGAGCAGCTGATACTCGATACTCTGCGCAGACTGGTTGATCGAGGCATTCCGCGAAATTTAGTGGAAAACGCGATCAAACGGCAGGAATTTCAGCTTCAGGAGATCACCGGCGACATCCCGATGGGATTGCGGGCCATGAACCGTGCACTGCGCGGGTGGTTGCAGGGGCTATCTCCCCATGTCACGGTGAGCGTTTCCCAGGCGTTGAAGACGTTGAAAGAACAGGTGAACCTTGCATCGGACGATCTGTTTCAAAGTGAGGGCTATTTTGAACAGTGGATTACCGAGAATCTGCTAGAAAATCCGCATCGGTGTCTCCTGATAGTACAACCTGACGCTCAGCACACTTTATCACTTGAACAGACCATTGCACGACGATTGCAGGAAGTGCAAGAGAAACTGGGTAAAGATGCTCTGGAGCAATTACAGAAGGAGACACAACGATTCGATGCTTTTGAAGCACAGCAGGATACACCCGAAGCGCTTGCTACTATCCCGGTATTAACCAAGGAAGATCTTCCCGAAACCATCCGACAGTTACCCCAGCAGCTTGTTGCCGTTTCCGGAGTTCCGCTCTATCTGCAGGAGCTTGAAACCAACGGCATTGTCTATACTGATGGAATATTGCACGTAGGAGACCTCAGTGATTCTGAACAGCTGTTGCTGCCGGTGCTGACCCGGATGCTGCACATGGTGGGAGCAGGTGGCGTCAGCTATGATGAGATGGCTGTGCGTATCCGTCAGTCGACGGGAGGACTCTACTTCTTTTTAGAAAGTTCTTCCATGCTCTCCTCCGCCCAGGAATCCCGTTCAGCACTGATGTTCCGGATGAAATGTCTTGCACGCGATCATGAAAAAGCTCTTTCGGTGCTTTCAGATCTTTTGTGTACCGCTGATGTGACTGACCCAGAAAGAATCGTTGCGGTCGTACAGGATCTCATCAGTGATTACGAATCAAATGTCTCCTCCTCAGGGCAGATGTACGCTGCACAACGTGCTTCAAGCCATTTCTCCCCAATCCTTCGGCAAAATGAGATGTGGAACGGCATCACCCAGTGGCTGAACCTGTTGAAGGTGGGTATTACCGACCAAGCTTCCGTAGAGAAGTTCGGAGAAGAACTTGCTGCGCTGCTACATAAGATTGCTGATCGTGACCGATTGACGGTGCATCTGTGCGGTGATGAAGCCTTATTGAGTATTGCATCTGAACAGATAGACCGGTTTGTCACCCGACTGCCCGCCACTACAGGGATATCGCATACCGAGGCCGATCGCTATGACTGGACAGTTGCATCAAACGAGTCGCAACTTGAGGTGTTTACCCTTCCATCTTCGGTGAGCTTCAATGCCCTTGTATGCCGTTCAGCACCGCCTACCACGGCTTTGCAGACCCATCAAAGTGTCCTGGCCCATATCCTGACTACCAATCATCTGTGGGAACAGGTACGCGGAGTGGGGGGAGCGTATGGAGTGAGTGCACATATCGATATGCTGGAACACCTCTGTGTTTTTTCCAGTTATCGCGATCCGAGGATTGAGGGAACGCTGCAGGATTTTCTTTCAGTTCTTGATCACATTGCGGTGCACGGGGTTTCACAGGAGGTGCTTGATTCGGCAGTAGTCTCCATCATCAGTCGGGAAATACGGCCACTGTATCCTAAGCAGGCCTCTATCATTGCTTTCAGACGTGCGCTATACGGTATCACCGATACCTTTCGTGCAGAAAGACGTATGTGGACACTGGAAACACAGGGAGAGGATATCCGAAAGGCTGCTGAACAGTTAGCTGCTTCATTGCGCAGTCAGGCGGTTGCTGTGGTGGTTACTTCAGCAGAAATACTTGAGCGGGAAGCGGCAAGAAGTGAGAGACTTCGAATACCGCCGATTAAACTTCCTCTGTAGTGCTGTGCTGTGGGGGGACTGCTTCTCCCCAAACCTTCACCAGATTATGATAGCCGTGAGGGTTTTTCATTTTGAGGACCATGCATCTGCGGATACTTGCATTGCCGCGGGCGATATCCTCTGCAAGTGCTCTACAGGTAGGACTGCCGCAGAGACCGCAGTCAATACCGGGAAGTACGGCTGTAATGGCTCGGACTTTTTCCATTTTCTTGAGTGCGAGTGAGAGGTCGCTATCGAGCTGTAGAGAAAGTTTTGCAGCAATACGGTCAACTTTCAGGTTATGGATCAGCTTTTCACTGTGTCGGAGAATTTCCTGTTTCACCGATTCATCGAGCTCCTGAGGCAGTTTTTCCGCATGGTGTTTGATTCGCTCGGTAGCCAAAAATCGATTTCTCGGCGTGAGCACCCCTCCTGTGCATCCCGTATCACATGCACGCAGTTCAAGAAAGTCGAGATTTTCGTGGCGTTCATCTTCGACGAGTTCAAGAAATTCGATCACATTGTGAATCTCATCGATGGAGAGAGTCCTTCCCTGCATGCTTGCACTTTCCCCTTTGATCAGACTCCAGAGGAATGAGCCTGAAGTGATGGGAGGATGTTCCCACGATTCCGTTTTTACCGGTTTTTGCGCGAGATATGTCTGAATAAGATTATACACCGAATCGAGATTCAGTCCCCCCTGAATGAGCCCTTCAGTAGCTGATCCGGGTGTTTTGATCTGTGCATACTTTGCTGCACAGGGAGTGATATAAAATACGCCGATCGATTCTGATGAAATGCCTTGAGATTCGAGGACCCCTCGGGCATACAGTGCAGCAATCTGTGCGGGAGTCCGCACTAGGTTCACATTGGGCAGCAGTGAGGGGTACCGGAGTTGAATCAGGCGTACCACCGCCGGACAGTACGAAGAAACTACCGGATGTTCATCAGCATAGACACTGATACGGTTCCCAAGAGTTTTAAGTATGTCTACCCCAAACTCGGCGTAGGTAATGTGGGTAAATCCGATATGATGAAGTGCTGCAATCATCTCATCTTCGGAAACGGTATCCTCAAACTGACCGATCATGAGCGATGGAACTACAGCAACTCGATACGTATATTCGAAGATTTGGTTGATATCGCTTTGTTCAATCAGAATCGCATGATGCGGACAGGCGTCCATACACTGACCGCAGTCAACACACCGTTCGGGATCCACCTGAGCTTTTCCTCCGGTGATTCGGATAGCTTCTGTGGGACACCGTTTCATACAGTGAGTACAACCGCGACAGAGTTCTCTGTTTACGGTGAGGGTGTGATGGAATGGCTGATCATGCATGGTTCACCTCGTGCAGCAGCGAGAATTGCATCGTAATGACCGTAGGTTGATCGGCACCTGTATCAATGTGCAAGGTGTCTGCATTCTTGCGGATATTTGACAATCCCATACCGGCTCCAAATCCCATTTCCCGGACTTCAGGAGTTGCCGTGGAATACCCTTCGGTCATTGCAAGCTCAAGATCGGGGATTCCGGGGCCTGTGTCGCGAACCTCAATGGCAACCGTATCGGGTTCTATCGTACAGGCGATCGTTCCTCCATACGAGTGGGCAACCACATTGACTTCAGCCTCATACAAGGCCACGATGATCCGTTTGATGAGAACCGGGGATATGGCAAGTTGTTTCATGAGACCTTTCACCGTGCTTGAAACATGACCGGCACGGGAAAAATCGCCTGCTTTCACCTCGTAGGAGACCTGCATGCATCACGCTCCTAGTACACGGGTTTTAAGCCGTGCGAGAAGAGTAGTCCACTTGCACGGAACATTGAATAGCCGGTGGTGATGATCGTAATCCCGTGTTCTTTGGCAAGATCAATCATCCCCTGAGTAGGCCGCTTGTTGCGGACAAATAAAATTTGCATAATGTCGGACATTTCTGCAGTTCTCACTGCCTGATTGTTGGAAAGTCCGGTGATAAGGAGAATATCATCCTCGAGCAGTGTCAGTACATCACTCATGAGATCAGATGCAAACCCGAGATGTACTTCTCGATCCAACGATTGTTGCCCGCAGAGCACGGTTCCCTGCACGATATCTACCACATCCTTCAATGTCATATGAGCTCCTCGGCGAAGAGTATACCATGCGATAAGGTGTGTGTGTCAAATTACCTGTGGCGGGTTTTATTGTTTCCCGCTATACTGTACTGTGACGCATGCCGGATAAGGAGGAAGGGGTGAAATACGTAGGAGCACTGGATCAGGGAACCACAAGTACGCGATTCATTTTGTTTGATGATACCGGAACGCCCCGAGCTTCGCATCAGATTGAGCATAAGCAATATTATCCGCAACCGGGATGGGTGGAACACGATCCCGATGAAATCTGGCAAAACAGTGTCGAGGTGATTGAGCAGACCATGCGAAAAGTGCGGGCAAGTGCCCGGGATATCGCAGGGATCGGTATTACCAATCAACGGGAAACAATCATCGCATGGGAACCACAAACGGGAATTATTCGCCACCATGCTATTGTCTGGCAGGATTTACGGGGGGCAGAACGGATAGAGGAGCTGAAATCACAGCATGATGTGCAGCAGATGCAGCAGCGATCGGGACTGATCCCCAGCCCCTATTTTTCCGCATCAAAAATTGCGTGGCTGCTTGAACATGTTGATGGGCTTCGACCAGATGCTGAAGCGGGGAAAGTTGTCTTCGGGACTGTTGATACATTCCTCGTCTGGAAATTGACAGGAGGAGCAGGAAAAGGAGTGGTAGTCACCGATGTCACCAACGCCTCGCGCTACCTGCTGATGAATATCGAGACCCTTGCCTGGGATGATCAGTTGCTGGAACTCTTCTCCATCCCGAAGTCAGCACTTCCGTCCATAGTCAGCTCTTTCGGAGAAGTCTATGGTACCACTGTTTCTACCGGCCCCCTGCATGGCGAAGTTCCGGTATGTGGTATTCTCGGAGATCAGCAGGCTGCCCTGTTCGGTCAAGCCTGTTTTACCAAAGGGCAGGGGAAAAATACCTACGGTACCGGGTGTTTCCTTCTGATAAACACAGGAGAGAAACCGGTAGTGAGTACCCGCGGGTTATTGACCACGGTTGCCTACCGCGAGGCGGGAAAACCGGCTCTCTATGCTTTAGAAGGGTCTATTGCCGTTGCCGGTTCCCTGGTACAATGGGTACGTGATAATCTCAGGATTGTGGATAGTGCTCCGGAGGTGGATACTCTTGCTGAGACTGTCTCTGATTGCGGAGGGGTCTATATCGTACCGGCATTCAGTGGATTATTTGCCCCCTATTGGCGTAGTGATGCACGTGGAGTGATTGCCGGACTCACCGGGTATGCAAATCGTGCACACATCTGCAGGGCAGCGCTTGAATCCACTGCATTCCAGACGAAGGATATTTTTGATGCCATGGCAGCCGATTCAGGGGTGACCATGGATGTGCTGAAAGTGGATGGAGGGCTAACCAACAGCCGTCCGTTGATGGAGTTTCAAGCTGATCTGCTCGGAATTCCGGTAATTCGTCCCCAGGTGGTTGAGACAACTGCCCTGGGAGCTGCCTATGCCGCCGGGTTATCGACTGGTTTTTATCAATCGTTTGAACAGCTTTCTGCATATTGGAAAGAAAAATCCCGATGGGTTCCTGCAATGGATGAGTCGGAGAGAAACAAAAAGATGCAGTTTTGGAATAAAGCTGTACAGAGAACCCTGGACTGGGTATCGGAGCAATAATCGTGAGAGATAGGGAGATAATAGCGTGATGACCGTGGTAAACACCGTATGGGGTGTACTGTCCCCGCTTATTCAGATCGGGACATTAACGTATCTCTTCTACCGGTTTCATAAAGCAGTTGCCCAAACCAAAGCCCAGCAGATTGCCCGCCTTGTATTTATCCTCATAGCGGTATATAGCATATCACGCATACTGAACCTTACGGTATTCCTGTGGCTCTATCGGTATCTTACGATTCCCATGGTTATTTTTATCTGTGTGGTGTATCAGCCGGAGCTGAGAAGAGCTTTCACGCAGCTGTTCAGCGGACGAAGCCGGTTGTTCCGTATTGGAACGCAGACCACAGCCGAACAGATTGATGTGATCCTGAACGCCTGTACGGTACTGGTTTCAAAGAACCGTGGAGCACTGATTGTCTTTACCCGCCATCTGGGAATCAAGGGAGTCATTGATTCAGGAACCCGGGTGAATGCAGATTTATCAAGTGCCCTGATCCTCACCATATTCGATCATGATACCCCGTTACATGATGGAGCCGTGGTAGTTCAGGGGGGAAAGATTCTTGCTGCGGGCTGTTATCTGCCGCTCAGTGAACAGACCGATATTAAGAAGAGTTTCGGTACCCGTCACCGGGCAGCTCTTGGTCTGGCAGAAGAGTCAGATGCCATCGTCCTCATTGTCTCAGAGGAGACAGGAGCGATCAGTCTGACCTACAATGCGAATCTTTATTACGATTTGGATGTACCCACGGTAAAACGGATGTTGCTTGCATTGTTCAGCTATCATGATGTTACTCCTCAGGAGATGTCGGAGGTGAGTGCTGATGAAACTGAATGATCTGTGGCGTACGATTCTGGATAACTGGCCGACCAAGGTGTTCTCGCTGCTCCTTGCAATTGGCGTGTATCTGGTGATTTCCTTTGCAACGCTCAATACACGATCGGTTGAGATCCCGTTACAGGTAATCCTCCCCGAGAGTTATGAGGCAACTAGCACCATAGCAGAATCGGTGATCCTGCGTATCCGGACAGACGAGCGATACATCGGGATGATTGATCCGACCGCGATCGATGCGGTAGTCGATTACTCCCGGGTTTCTCAGGAAGGAGTTGCATCAGCACCCGTGTTACTGCATGCAGATCCGTCATTTATTTCGATTGATGTTGCTTTCTCTACGCAACCGGAAATGCTCCGCGTATTCTTTAAGAAAAAAACGCAGCAACCCATTGATAGTGCTGTAGGTGGTGACTTGTGAGTGCAAACACCATTCGCGGTATAGGAGTTGATGCCGTCTCCATTGAGAGAATGAATATGGATCGGATGGGTTCACATGTCATTGCCCGCATGTTTCACCCGAAAGAAGTTGCAGAAGTGCAGACGATCGTTGCAGCTAAGCAATCTGAGTATCTTGCATCCCGATTTGCTGCAAAAGAGGCATTGGTGAAGGCACTTGGAACAGGATTCCGGGGTATTTCACCGAGTCAGATTGCCGTGATAACAGACGATCTTGGAAACCCTTCAATTGCCCTTGATCGTGAAGTGCTCCTTGCCCACGCTCTCGATAACACCCAGATTCATGTGAGTATCACCCATGAGAAATCACTGGCGATAGCTTTTGTTGTACTGGAGGCTTCGCATGGCGCGGAGTGATTGGAAACGTCCATCTGAATTTCCCATTGATCAGGGAAAGCGGAGAATACGGTTGGATATCAGCTATGATGGGGCGAATTTTTTCGGGTGGCAACGGCAAAAATCGGGACGTACTGTACAGGAGGAAATTGAACAGGCTCTCTATCGTATCATTGCTGAACAGGTGCGGGTACAAGGTTCGGGAAGAACTGATGCGAAAGTGCATGCTATCGGGCAGGTTGCTCATTTCGATTGCTCCAACCAGCGGGTGCCGGCAGCAGCTTTTGCGGTTGCGTTGAATCAGCTTCTCCCCCGGGATGTTCGCATTTTTGCCAGTAGTGAGGTCTCTGATCGGTTCCATGCCCGGTTTACCTCGATATGCCGCGAATATCGGTATTATAGTAAAGAACTCTCCTCACTTACCCCATTTGAACGAAATCGGGTATGTCGCATACGGAAGTTTCCTCCTTTGGAGCTCTTAAATGGCTATGCGGAAGCAATCACGGGGACGCATGATTTTACCACTTTTTGTGCAGCAGCAGATCAGAGTGAATCGAAGGTTCGCGATATATATCACAGTTCATTCCATATCGAGCCGTCTCAGTGGAAAGGCAACCTCCTTGTGTACACCGTCAGCGGTAATGCATTTTTAATGCATCAGGTACGATCCATGGTCGGAACGATGCTGCAGCTCGGTGAGCAGGAGGTTCCCCCCGAGGAGTTTATCCGTCGTCTTGAGAGCCGGCAGCGTATGGAAGCAGGAAGAACCGCACCTGCTGAGGGACTGTACCTCTATAGGATAGATTATGACCCCTACTGATAAACAAGAAACACAGCAGGCACTTGCTCAGACCCTTGAGCGAACCTGGACCCTCTTTGATGAAGTGCAGCAATATCTCGGCTCATCACCACAGCAGGATATCCCCGATTTCACCGTACGTGCCCAGCAGCTGATTCCCGATGAGCAGCAGGCGGCCGCGCAGGTAATGGAACGCGCCTCGCTTGCGCAGATTGAAACGATGGTGCGAACCTGCGATCGATGCGCACTGGCACAGACACGGCGTCATGCAGTTCCGGGCGAAGGAGTAATCAATGCACGATTGATGGTAATAGGAGAAGGTCCGGGCGCAGATGAAAATGCTACAGGACGGCCATTCGTCGGCAGGGCAGGAGTCTATCTTGATTCCTGGCTCAAGGCGATCGGTCTTTCCCGAGAAACCAACACCTATATTGCCAATGTGGTAAAATGTCGACCTCCAGGGAACCGGGATCCTCTTGAAGAGGAGGCTGCTGCCTGTATGCCGTACCTCATTCGTCAGGTTGCTCTGGTCAAACCTGATGCCATACTCTGTGTAGGCAAGGTGGCTGCCCGGTTTCTCCTTGGGCGTAGTGATGCCTTGAAAAATCTTCGTACCACAGTATATCGGTACCAGCAGATTCCGGTAGTTGTAACGTACCATCCTGCTGCCGTGTTGAGGAATCTACAGTTGCGGGCTCCCGTATGGGAAGACCTCAAGCGGGTAGCCCAGCTGATCAATATGCCCATTCCCGGCTCCAGGGGGTAGGGTATGTATGTTGAAGTAGTACTGAACAATCCGCTTGACCGTCGTTTCACCTATGCAGTGCCTGAGGGTCTTATGTGCGATATCGGTATGCGGGTTCAAGTACCCTTTGGAGCACGAGAGGTCACTGCCTATGTCGTTGATACACACCAGACTGTCGAGGATGTGCCGTTTGTTATCAAGGATGTGAAACGGGTGATTGATACGCAGCCACTCTATGGCAGGCAGGAAATAGCTCTTGCTGTATGGATGTCCCGCTGGTACGTGTGCAGTGAAGGAGAAGCACTCAGCTGCATGATTCCCGGCGGACGACGGGATGTTGATCCTCCCGTGATGCCTATTGATGAACAGGAACTCGCCATTGCCGATGAACATCTTTCTTTGGAACAGCAGCAGGCTATTGATGAAATCTCTCAGAGTACACAGCCATTGCACTATGTGTATGGAGTTACCGGTTCCGGAAAGAGTGAAGTCTTTCTTCGAGTTGCCGAGCACGTGATAGCATCAGGCAGACAGGTGATCTATCTCGTTCCGGAGATCACCCTGACACACCAGTTGGCACAACAGGTGTCGAAACGATTTGAGAATCAGGTAGCCATCCTTCACTCAGGAATGACACCATCACAACGGATCGCCATCTGGCGCCGTATCAGAAGAGATGAAATTCAGATGGTCATCGGAGCGCGAAGTGCCGTATTTGCCCCTTTTACCCGTCTGGGTCTGATCATTATTGATGAAGAGCATGAGAATTCCTACAAGTCAGGAAATGTGCCTCGATACCATGCCCGGCAGGTTGCACAGAAGCGGGTATTGGATGTACAGGCCCTTTTAGTGATGGGCAGCGCCACCCCTTCGCTTGAAGCTTGGCACATGATCCAGGAAGGTCATGTGATTCAGCATTATCTGCCGAATCGGGTAGCCGGAGGGAGACCGCCGGAGATTTCTGTGGTGAATATGCTCGCTGAACAGCGGCTGTTGTCGAGGGCTCTGAGAGAAGCTATCCAGAAAACGCTGAATCACGGTCGTCAGACTATTTTGTTTCTCAATCGGCGGGGATTCAGCCATTTCTTCCACTGTAATGCCTGTGGATATGAGATGAGCTGTCCCCACTGTTCTGTTTCCCTTACCTATCATAAATCGGCACATCGGATGATGTGCCACTATTGCGGATATTCACAGATGCCGGTTTCTGTCTGTCCCTCATGTGCTTCTGTTGATGTCGGGTACGGAACCTTCGGCACCGAAATGGTGGAAAGTGAAGTGAAGCAACTGTTCCCGCAGGCCCGGATTGCCCGTCTCGATACCGATACCGCACGGAAAAAGGATACAGTCGCATCGGTGCTTTCTGATTTCAGAGCAGGAAAGACCGATATCCTGCTTGGGACGCAGATGGTGGCCAAGGGACTTAATTTCCCCCTCGTTGATCTCGTTGGGATAGTGCTGGCCGATAGTGCGCTGAATCTTCCCGATTTTCGTGCTCAGGAACGCACGTTTTCTCTCATTATACAAGTCAGCGGGCGAACGGGCCGGTACAATGACGCCGGTCGTGTCATTGTGCAGACGTACCATCCGGAGAACAGTGCCATTGCACTTGCCTGTCAGGGAAATCTTGCTGCTTTTTATCAGCAGGAACTGGAGATGCGGAAATCTGCCGGATTTCCTCCCTATCGTCGGATGGTGAATTTTGTGATCAGAGGAAAGCAAAAGATTCGCACCGTGAATGAGATGGAACGGCTACGCAGTATTGTCGAACAACTGCTAGAACAGCTTGCTCCGACAGTCTCCAGTGATGATCTTCCCGATATCATGGGAAGTGCTCCCTGTCCGCTGGAACGTATTGCCGGCAACTGGCGACATCATCTGGTTCTTCGCGGCCGTAACGCAGCCAGAGTCCTTCAAATCACTACTGCAGTGCGGATGCAGTATACCCCTCCCTCGGGGGTTTACCTTGAAATCGATATTGATCCATTGCAGATGCTCTGAACGTTGACCACTCGCGTGCTTTGTCAGTATGATATAGCTATGTTAGATGTCTATACCTTAGGTGAAGAAGTATTGCGTGAGAAAGCGGAACGCGTGACCGTATTCGATAACGCGCTGGCGATATTCGTCGATGCCATGTTCGAAACGATGGGCGAATCTGACGGTATCGGTCTGGCAGCTCCTCAAGTCGGCGTACCCAGTCGTCTTTTTGTGGTTGATACCCGAAAGCCGGGAGAGCGGCTGGTATGTATTAATCCCGAGATCATCGAGACCAGTGAAGATCAGGGAGTCTATGAAGAGGGATGTCTGAGTATTCCCGGGGTCTATCATGATATTATCAGGCCGCTTCGTATTACTATGCAGGCTCAGGACATTACGGGCAAACCGTTTATTACGCGGGCTGAGGGACTGCTTGCTCGTGTGATGCAGCATGAATATGATCATCTTAACGGTGTACTCTTCATCGATCGAATGGAAGAAAAGGAACGAGAGGCTCTGGTCGCAGCGTATGAAAGACGCAAGAAACGCCATGCTCGACGGTAATATGCCCCGTATTCTGTTTGCAGGGAATCCTGAACTGTCAGTACCTGCTTTGCAGGCCCTCGCACAGCAGTTTACTGTGGTGGGCGTGCTTACCAATCCTGATCGACCCGCAGGCCGGGGGCGGCATGTGGAAATGCCTCCGGTGAAACAGGCTGCGCAGCAACTGGGTATTCCGGTAATACAAACTGAACGGGTTCGTCGGGAGGCACGGGAACAGGTAGCCTCCTTAGCGCCTGATCTGCTGATTTCGTTCGCCTGCTCTCATATTTTTGGTCCCAAATTCTTAGCAATTTTCTCTCGTGGAGCAATGAACATCCATCCTTCACTACTTCCTGCTTATCGTGGGTGTGCGCCTCTCCAGTTTGCCCTGTTGCATGGGGAACGGACTACCGGCATTACGGTGCAGCGAATAGTTCAGGATATTGACAGTGGAAACATCCTTGCCTCAGAAGAGATTGCCCTAGATGGAACGGAAACAACTGCTCAACTTGAACATATAGTGGCACCGCAGGCCTCTGATCTTATTGTACGTACGGTACGGGATCTCATGGAAGGAAAACTGGTGGAATTCCCCCAGAACCATCAGAAAGCGACCTATACCCGTATGCTTGCCAAAGCGGATGGCACCATTGATTGGCATGCCAGTTGTGCTGACATACATAGCAAAGTAAGAGCCCTGTTCCCATGGCCGAAGGCGAGTACTACGTTTCATGGTATCCGGCTGCTCATTACGGGAGTCTACGGTTCAGTGTTTGATCTCCCGCATGAGCCATTGCCGGAGATGATAGTACCGGGGACGGTATTGCGCATGGTTAAGAAAAAAGGACTTGCCGTTGCGTGTGGTGACGGCATCCTGTATGTTACCCGTGTGCAGTTGGCACAGAAAAAAGAGATGGACAGTGCAGCTTTCCTGAATGGTAATCCATCAATCATTGGGGCGGTTCTTGGAACTGATGATGAAACATAGATCTCTCATTGTGATAGGTGTGCTCCTCTGTCTCTGTGCTACGCATCTGATCGCCGATGATCAACCGAGAACCTTTGTATTGGGAAACTCATTGATGCAGGTCACTTCCTATGGATATCATGAAGATGCACCGATCAAGATAGCTTTGGTACTATCGGGAGGGGGAGCACGGGGATTTGCCCATATCCCGATTATCGAAGCAGTGGAACGCCATGGTATTCCCATCGATATGGTACTTGGAACCAGTATGGGAAGTCTCGTAGGTGGCCTGTATGCCGCCGGGTATTCTCCGGGCGATATGAGACGTCTGATTCAGTCATATGATATGGTGGAGCTGTTTGCGCTTCCCGCGCAAAGTCCCGTTCGCGTCGAACCGATGCCGCTCAGAAGAGATCGTGACAACCTGTTTGTACTCGGGTTTGATGAAGGTGGCTTGGGAAGTACTTCGGGAATTATCGGGGATCAGAGAATTCTCCATATGCTCAACGATAGCCTCTCCCGAGTGGCAGGTATTACCGATTTTGACAAATTGGCAATTCCCTTCAGATGTATTGGAGCCGATTTAGCCAGTGGCGAGCGGATTATCTTCTCAGAAGGTTCTTTAGTAACCGCCATTCGTTCAAGTATTTCGATACCGCTGGTTTTTACTCCCTATCCTGTTGGTGATCGGATGGTAATCGACGGTGGTATTGTCGATAATATGCCGGTACAGCTTGCACGGGAAATGGGAGCTGATATCGTAATTGCGGTTGATGTGAATGCGGTTGATTACGAAATCAGTAATGAAGAACTGGACTCCATTACAGCAGTACTTACACAATTGATCGTCATTCTTACCAAGAATACCGTGATAGAGCAGAATGAACTTGCCGATTTACTGATCACTCCTGAATTGCACGAACATGATATTCTTGATTTTTTAGAGGTTGATGAGATTATCGCTGTGGGTGAAAATAGTGCGCTCCAGCATGATGCCGACTTCTCCCGTCTTGCCGAGCACATCAGTACTATCCGTCCATTACGAATAAAAGATCCTGATCGGTATGGTCCCTATTTCTCACTTCCTGATGTCTATGTCGATAGGGTGTCTCACCAAACCATCGGTACATATCAAAATCAGATATCCTTGGATCTCTCCCTCTTTGCTGATTTCGTGGGATACCCGCTCGATAACACGAAGAAAAAAGAATTGAATCAGCGGTTTGAACAACTGCGGAATTCAGGTATGTTTGCCACGGTTTCGTATGATTATACCGATGCAAAGCCAGGAAAAGCCAATACAACGTATGGGAACCTCACCATACTTACCCGGCAGTTTCCCCGTAAGCGTTCCACGATCTCTGCAGGTGTCTTTGGAGCCGTTTCACTGGTGATACCATCTGATGATGCGGTGCGGTTTCACTTTACCCCCGATTTTGCCCTTCGCTACTACCAGTATGAATTATTTGATTCGGATACCACGTTCATGGCCATGTTATCGAACGATGATGCTCTTACCTTTGCTTCTCTGCTGGAGACCGCCCTTACCGACCATATTGATGCGGGTTTGCGAGCAGGGTATGTAACGGGAGGGATCCATCCGTTGAATCTCCGGGATGCCCGACGAGAACTCGATGTGCGCGATCGGATGGTTACGTCAGAACTGTTATTTACGTATCGTCCGAATCTTGATGCCATGTATACCGTAGCGGCAGATTTTGATTATATCTGGTACGGCGAATCAGTAATCGGAAGAGAGGCGGCCATTGTTTCACTGCGCACTGAAGGCGTGTACACTACGTTACCGTATCGGTTCTTCCCCCGATCCGGATTCCGATTTGATTATCAGGCAGTGGCAGAGATAGGGAATCCGTTTGGATACCGCATCGAAGGGAGATTGCAGAACTCGATCCCCCTGGGAGATCGAAATGTGATTGCTTTTGATCTTCATGCAGGATCCTCCCACGTGACCCATCCGAGAAAACAATCCTACTTCGATTACGGCGGATCACGGGGAGTTCCCTCCTATCAGGCTCATACCCTTGTCGATGATATGGTGATTGGGCGACTTAAGTATCAACATTGGGTGACCACTTCCCTTCCTCAGGTGGTACTCCAGGCAATGTTTACAGTTTCCTCCCGCGGTGAGTCTGTCTTTGATCTCCTTTCACAAGAGGCACCGTTTGTCTGTAATGCAGGCTTACCGTTCAGCTCTCTCGGGCCGATTGAATACTCGGGTTCCCTTGCAGCCGGTATCGCTTTTGAGAATATTGACGTGCTTTTTGGTGTGGCTCTCGATAACCATCTCCAAACGGCCATTTTCCTTGAGGTCCTCTGATGTCCAGCAGATGGCGTTCTTACACCTCGTACCTGCTTGAGCAGTATGGGCAACGAGTATATCGGATCGGTATCGATGGAGGATTTTCCTGTCCCAATCGAGGGCAGCATCGGGAAGGCGGGTGTATCTACTGTGATGCTCGAGGGTCTTCAGCCGTATATCAACGGCCTGAGGAGCAGGCTTTTGCCAAGGATCTCTCATTTGTTCCTGACATTGATGCCCGTACCGACTCTCATCAGATTCAATCGTTTCACCAGCGTTTGCTCTCACTGGATGAGCAGGTGCAGCGAGGTCGTGACTTTATCAACCGTCGCTATCATACACAGGCGATGAGCATCTATTTTCAGGCTTTTACCAATACCTTCGACAGCCTAGATCATTTGAAACAGCTGTATGATCGTGCTTTGGCTGACGGTCCGTATGTGGAGCTGATAATCAGTACCAGACCCGATTGTCTGAATGATGATATTATTTCACTGCTTGCTTCGTATCAGGGTCAGGTACAACAGGTATGGGTGGAACTGGGACTTCAAAGCGGCAACGATGAGACCCTTGACTGGATCGGCAGAGGACACACGGTAGATGATTTCACTGAGGCTGTACATCTATTGCATGCAGCAGGGTTGCCCGTGAGTGCACATGTAATTCTCGGATTTCCCCAGGAGGGAGAGGAAGCGATACACCATACAGCCCGTGTTATTACCGACTCACAGGTACAAGCGGTGAAAATTCACAATCTGCATGTGGTTGCCGGTACTCGATTATTCGAACGGTATCAAAAAGAGCCGTTTCCCGTCCCGAACAGAGATGTCCATGTGCAGAATACTATCCGTTTCCTCCGGCGTATTCCCCGTTCGGTGGTTATTCAGCGATTTATCAGTGATACCCCGATTCATCGATTGGCAGCTCCGCTGAATTTCGGTAATAAGAATCAGTTTCTTCGTGATTTATCGAAGGAGATGGAGCGGTTGGATGTCCGACAAGGAGATCTGGTATGAACTCTCCCCTGTTCTCTTGGGTGCGTATCCTCGGTAGAATTGCTGCTCCTGCTATTCTGGTGGCAATCTGGGTGCTATCCCTCCTTCCCGGTGAGACCGTCGCCCAGACGGGGTGGATTGCAATTATGGGTGATAAGGCTGCCCATGCTCTTGCCTATGCCGCTTTCGCCTGCAGTATGATCTGTGCCATGGCAAAGGACGATATGCAAACGAGCTTCAAAGAGATAGTACAGGTGCACCGATACCGGATATTGATAGTTATCGGGACGGTGATCGTATTGGGATCAGGGGCTGAAGTAATACAACCCCTTTTCAGCAGAGGTTTCGAGTTTTTGGATATTGTAGCCGATACGCTCGGAGGACTTGTTGGGATTGTTTTAGGTCTGTCTGTGATTACTGCCGTACGACTGGTTGAAAGGAGGTCCTGATGAATCAGAAGGTGCAGGATGCAATACGCAACGTGCAGCATGCACTGATGCATGCAGCTACGCATATAGAGCCCGAGCTGGTGGTGCGAATACAGGCTATGGAACGCCAAACCCGGCAACTTATGGATGAACTGCGTTCTGACGACACACGCCGTGATGCATACGCTGCTTCTGCAGATGTGCTTGCTATGATTCTGAAAAATATTGGGATAGCCGATGAAACGCATCTCCCGCTCTGTCAGGATACCGGTATGGTAGTTGCCTCTGTTTCAGTGGGGCCAAATGCCCCTTTTACCATGCAAGAAATAGAGCAGGTAATTACGGAGGGGGCACGGGAGGCTGCTCTGGCAGGGAATTTTAGAAACTCGGTGGTACAGGATCCGGTATTTGATCGAAAGAACACACAGAATAATCTTCCCCCGATTATACATTGGCAGCCAAGTGAATCCCCGGGTATCGTCATCGATATCATGCTCAAAGGGTTCGGTAGTGAAAACTGTTCATCATTGGATATGCTTAACCCCACTGCACAGGTTGAGGATATCATTGAGGTGGTGAAATCCAGAGTTATTGCGGCAGGAGGGAAACCATGTCCTCCCATTGTGGTCGGGATCGGTCTTGGTGGTACATCAGAACGTGCTCTCCAGCTGTCGAAGCAGGCGCTACTCAGACCTGTCGGGGTCTCTCATCAGGACCCGCGGTATGCAGCATTGGAGAACCGGATCGAAGCGGCTTTACAGCATACGCATGTGGGACCGGGGGGAATGGGGGGGCCGCTGACTACCCTCGGGGTAGCTGTGGAGTATGAAAGCACCCATATTGCGGGGCTTCCCGTGGGCATCTCTATCAGCTGCTGGGCTGATCGGAAAACCCGGATTGTATTGGAGGCTGCAGATGCGTGAGTTGTTACTTCCCCTAAGTGTTTCGGATCGACTCTCCTTGCGAGCGTATGACCGAGTGCTTTTTACCGGTACTCTGCTGGTCGGGCGTGATCAGGTGCATCAACGGCTTGCTGATGCCCGGAAAAATGGACGGGATCTTCCGATTTCCCTTGCAGGAGAGACCATCTATTATATGGGACCTGCAGCAACACCGGAAGGTATGGTGATCGGATCATGCGGCCCGACAACCTCGGCTCGAATGGATCCTTTTACCGGTGAGCTGTACGATGCAGGACTTGTTGCCACCATCGGGAAAGGTCCACGCAATGATACCGTGGTGGAAGCAATTGTCAGAAATCGGGGAATCTACTTCGTAGCATATGGAGGATGTGGAGCCTTGTATGCTAAAACCGTACAGTCAGTATCGACAGTTGCGTTTGCCGATCTCGGTCCGGAGGCTTTGCTGCAGCTTGCAGTATTTCAATTTCCCGCCCTCGTCGGCATCGATAGCATGGGTAATTCAGTGTTTCAACAGAAATAGGTGGACGACAAGGTACTTTGCGGTTACCATCGATAAAAGGGGCAGGGGATAAGGACGTCGTTTCATGGTATTACGGTTACACAAGCATATAGGTATACCGGTTATTCTCGTTGTGCTCCTCGCAGCATTTGGATTTTCCGGTTGTGCACAGAACGAAGTGCAGGCGGTATCATCAGAGGTTTCACCTGCTATTCAGGAACCAGAAAAACCACATACAGAAGCGCTCTCGGAATCTGCAGCAGATGAAGTACCCATGGAGGCACAACCTGAAACAGAAGACCTGCAGCTTTCCTTGCAGACATTAGTTGAACAGCTTCCCGTTCCAGAGACACTGGAAGACCGTTTCAGTTACACCTACGGGTATTTATTGATGGAAGCGGCGATGCGGGATGTCGAGGACCTTGATGCAGTCTACTTTGCTCGGGGTGCCTATGATGCCGGGATCGACCATATGCCGCTTATCCCTGAGCAGATGATGAACACGGTGCTCTTTGAGTTTCAGGACAAGCTGATCAGTGAGGCGGCAAGACGTCTTGAGGAACTTGCTGCAAAGAACCTTGCAGATGCAGAGAGTTTTCTCGCCGTAAACGGGAAACGGCAGGGAGTGATTACCACTGATAGCGGTCTGCAGTATGAGGTGATTGCTGATACTGAAGGAGACCGACCTGCAGAAAGCGATCGAGTTCGGGTCAATTATCGGCTTACCTACCTTGATGGACGTGAAGGTGATGCTTCGATCCGGGGTATTCCCAGTACGTTTGATCTCAATACCATGATCCCTGGCTTTCGGGAAGGGCTCATGTTAATGCCTGAAGGATCTGAGTACCGATTCTATGTCCATCCCGAGCTCGGTTACGGAGCAGAAGGGTCTACACGGATTGAACCGAATACGTTATTGATCTTTGACGTGGAATTAGTCGAGATTGTCGAGTAGCGTCATGAACTGATGCAGATTACTGACCTCATAATTAGCGGGAACTGCCGGATCGGCTTCCATGGAAAAACGGTTAATCCAACAGGTATCTATGTGTGCGTTCAGCCCGCCTTGGATGTCGCTGGTGGGGCTATCGCCTATGATCAGCGGGTGTTTTGATGGAAACCCTGCTTCCTCTGCCATCTCCAGAGCACGGGAAAAATAGGATCGATGCGGTTTCTGCACACCGATTTCCTCACTGATAATGATAGCTTTAAAATAGTGTGCGGTACCCGTTGCTTCCAATCGACCCCGCTGTACCGAAGAAAGACCGTTGGTGATCATCGACATCGGAATACCTCGCTGCTGTAGTGTGTCGAGGGTAGTCAGGACATCATCGTAAAGATGGTATGAACGACCGAGTGTTTTCATGTATTCTTCAGCACATGTTTCGGGATTACCGGTAACTTGGTAGCGGTCAAAGAATCGTCGGAATCGTTCTGTTTTGAGTTTGCGGATGGAAATGAGACCCTGCTCAAATTCCAGCCAGACACCTGCGTTGATATCGCTGTAGGTCTGAAGGGCATCTTCATTGGCGGGAATTCCAAATTCGGTGAACACCTGGTATAATGCCCAGTTTTGAGCTGCTACAAAATCGAAGAGGGTACCGTCTGCGTCAAAGAAGAGATGATCGTACATAGTAATTCCTTTACATCACGGGCGAAACGTACTAATCTCACTATACCGGTAGCTTTGCTTCTGTGCAACGGGCATGCCGGTTAATGGAGGCCGTTCATGAAAGGCAGAGGCGCGTGGATTCTGCAGTTGCTTGCAGCTTTGGTCATTGTTGCTCTCGGAGTGTTTATTTTAGTGAGGCAGGATCTGTTCAAGCAGATACTCATCATGGCGCTAGGGGTGGTCGCAATCGTGACCGGTATTACCAGTCTGGCTACGATGAATCGATATGCATTTGGAAAATTCAATCATGGGTCGACCTTGGTGAAAGGAATTCTGGGGCTGATCATCGGTGTACTTGCCGTGATCATGCCGCTTGCTACTGGGGAAGCTGTATGGACCGTTATCATATATTTACTTGCAGCTCAGATGCTCATCGCTGCCATCGTGCTCTGTATTGATGCTTTTGCAGTGAAGGCAGCTGGATTTCCTCCGCTTCCTCTCGTAACGGAAGGATTGATCTCTCTGGTGATCGCCGTATTACTCTTCCTGTTCCCCCGGGATGTAGCGAATCTCCTGGTGACCGTATTCGGTATTATCATCATTGTGGTCGGCATAACCCTTGGACTGCTTGCAGTGTTCTTGAGAAAGCGTGGTACAGATACGGTTGAAGCAGTTGATGTAACTATCGAGAAATAAGGCCACTTGACACAACTTCAGAGGTTAGATAGGCTCAGGCCATGAAAACTGCAAGCGCACTGCATCACCATCATCTCATGAAGTTCTGATGAAATGCGTGTGCGCTGATAAATAGGTATCACCAAGCTCCGCATTTCGCGGAGTTTTTTTGTATCGTGTGGTCAGTATTGTTGGAATTGAGATGATAGTATCGAGGAGGGAACATGGAAACTCAACTGAGAATTGCCGTACAGAAAAGCGGTCGTCTGAGCGAAAAATCGCTCAAGATCATTAGGGATTGCGGAATAAAGTTTGGCAGCGACTCTCGATTGCTTAAGGAGTCTGCCGATAATTTCCCTATTGAGTTTCTCTATCTTCGAGATGACGATATTCCCCGCTATGTCTTCGATGGGGTTGCCGATATCGGCATTGTCGGTCGAAATGAATTTGATGAACAGGCACTCGATTTGGATGTGATCAAAGATCTGGGCTTCTCTCGCTGTCGTCTTTCCATTGCGGTTCCCGAGGGGTTTGCCTATACAGGCCTTTCTTCGCTTGCAGGAAAACGGATAGCTACGAGTTATCCGGGGATACTCGCACAGAAGCTCAGTGAAGCTCAAGTGGATGCAAAGATTTATGAGATCTCGGGATCTGTTGAGATTACTCCATCCATCGGGGTCTCCGATGCGATCTGTGATTTGGTGAGTACAGGAGCAACTTTGGCTAGCAACGGATTGCGCGAAGTTGAGGCAATTTATCATAGTACGGCAGTGATGATTGCACATCGTGAACTGAGTGAACCAAAGCGTGCTATCCTTGATCGGCTGATGCTGCGTATAGATGCAGTGATGCGCGCCGATGATTATAAGTACATCATGTTCAACCTGCCGAAGGAACATCTTGATCAGGCGGCCGCTATTATCGGCGGTATGAAAAGTCCGACCGTAACTCCGCTGATGGATTCTTCGTGGTGTGCCGTGCAGACAGTCGTGAAGGAGACCCGATTCTGGGATGTCCTGGAACAGTTGAAAGCTCTCGGTGCACAAGGTATTCTGGTTACTGCCATCGAAAAAATGGCTGATTAGGAGGATGGAATGCAGCGGATCATCCAGGTAACGGATCAGGATCTCGCACGACCTGCAATGCAGGTCGAATCGGTACGACAGACGGTTGCTGAAATTATTGAAAATGTTCGTACAAAAGGTGATGCTGCCCTGATAGATTATGCGTATCGGTTTGAGCAGGTTGCATTATCACACGTACTACTGTCTCGCAATCAGTGGGAATCTGCTGCCGCTACAGTTTCTGCATCCCTGAAAGTTGCTATTGAATCTGCAAAAGACCATATTACCCGTTTCCACGAAGCACAACGACCGAAGGATGAATGTGTTGAGACAGAACCGGGAGTCACCTGCTGGCGAAAGAGTGTGCCGGTACAGCGGGTGGGACTCTATATACCCGGAGGGAATGCCCCGTTATTTTCTACGGTATTGATGCTTGCTATCCCAGCACACCTTGCGGGATGTCGAGACATTGTTCTTGCCACACCGCCGCAACGCGACGGCACTATACATCCTGCTATACTGTACAGTGCCCTAATCAGTGGTGTTACCACGATTCTTGTTTCAGGAGGAGCGCAGGCAATAGCGGCTATGGCCTACGGAACACAGTCATTGCCCCCTGTCGATAAGATTTTCGGGCCGGGAAATCGTTTTGTCACTGAAGCAAAACAACAGGTTGCTGCAAATCAATGTGCTATCGATATGCCCGCCGGTCCTTCTGAGGTGATGGTGGTTATAGATGAGACCAGCAACCCCCGATTTGCTGCAGCAGATATGCTCAGCCAGGCTGAACATGGACCGGACAGTCATGCGATCCTGGTTGTTTGTGCCGCAGATACTCAAACTGGGCATAGTATTGCCGATGCCGTTGAAGCAGAGGTACTCAATCAGCTTAACACCTTGAAACATCCTGAGCACGCAACGGCTTCGTTAGCCCATGCTAAGATCATTATAGTGGCTTCTGTTGCTGAAGCTGCCGATGTAATCAACCGATATGCACCTGAACATCTTATCCTTGCGGTCGACCATCCAGAGACTTTGGCAGATCAGGTGCTTCATGCAGGATCAGTTTTCCTTGGACCCTATTCGTGCGAATCGATGGGTGATTATGCGAGTGGAACTAACCACACGCTTCCAACTGCAGGGTGGGCTCGTTCCTATAGTGGAGTATCTCTCGATTCTTTTTATCGGAAGATCACCTTTCAGCAGATAACCGCTCAAGGGATTGGCTCGCTCGGACCGGTGGTTGAGACTCTCGCCACCGCTGAATCATTGGAAGCTCATGCAACTGCAGTTTCCGTACGTCTTGCATCACTGAAGAAGGAAAAACTATGAAGGATTATTCGGTACAGGAGCTGATGCGATCAAATATTGTTTCGTTGGTTCCCTACTCATCAGCAAGAAACGAATTTACCGGTGACGCCTCGGTGTTTCTCGATGCCAATGAGAACTGGCAGGATTTTCTCGGAGGTCGTTCACTGAACCGGTATCCCGATCCTCAGCATGAAGGTGTAAAACAAAAACTGGCTCAGGTTTTTTCCCTGCCAGCTGAGCGACTAGTGGTCGGCAATGGCAGTGATGAGATGATAGATGTGCTGTTTCGTATCTTCTGTACTCCCGGGAAGGATCGGGTACTGCTGATGAGTCCAACGTACGGAGCGTACGAAGTTTTTGCCCATATCCATGATGTCGGGGTATCACATTGTCCGTTACGTGATGATTTTTCATTCGATTTACAGAAAATGGATGCAGTCTGTCACCTGGTGAATAATGGCACTCCACAGACGGGTATGCATAAAATGTTATTCATCTGTTCACCGAATAATCCTTCGGGAAATAGTTTTCCATTGGATCAGATTGAGATGGTAGCCAACCGATTTAACGGTATTACGATAGTGGACGAGGCTTACCGGGATTACGCTGATGGCCCCTCAGCGGCCACATTGATTGACCGATGTCCTCGTCTGGTGGTTCTTCGTACCCTCTCGAAAGCGTGGGGACTGGCTAATGTACGGGTAGGCTTTACGGTCGCTGATCCCCAAATCGTATCAGCGATGCATAAGGTGAAATATCCCTATAACCTCAGTGGCGTCGCCCAGCAACTGGCTATAGCTGCTCTGGATCAGGCGCCGGCAGTACGGTTAGCAATTGCAGATACGCTAGAAGAACGGAAGCGGGTGGCCAAACGGTTGGTGCAGCTGCCCTATGTGGAAAAGGTGTTCCCGAGCGATGCAAACTTTCTTCTGGTGCGGGTTACCGAGGCGAATCTGCTGTGCGATAAACTGAGAAAGCAGGGAATAATTATCCGAAACCGTTCGACAGTCAGAGGTTGTTTTGGCTGTGTTCGCATTACAATCGGCAGCGTTCAGGAGAACGATATTCTTATTGAAGCGATGCAGAACATGGAGTTTCCCGATGCAGAGAAGCAGTAACGAAAAGCCGGTCATCTACATTGATGTAGCCGGACCCATTCTGACCGAATCAGTACGTGATGATGCTCATCTATCATCCTGGACCGAGCGGGTGTTCATCACGCTTCATCGGATATCACGAGCAGGAAGCTATCACTTAGTACTGTTCGGAGAAGATCGGTACCGTGTACCAAGTATCACTGCATTGTTACGTCGACAGGGTATTGTGATCGATGACGGTGGGACGTGGGAAGATATCCGGCAACATCACAGGACAGAGAATGTGATAGCCTCCTTTATTGTAGCCGGTGATCCGCAGGATGCGGCTCAGGCTCTCAATGCCGAACCCGTTGTCTTTACGAATTGGCCTGATCTCCAGGAGCGGTTTCTTGGGTATCTTGAGCAACCTGACCGGCTCGCAGCGACTACACGGAAGACGGGAGAAACCGCCATTTCCCTAGATCTTAATCTTGACGGAACCGGAATTGCCACAATCGATACCGGGCTTCCTTTTTTTGATCATATGCTGGAGCAGATTGCGCGCCATGGACGATTTGATATGCAACTTATCTGCAAGGGTGATCTTGCTGTAGATGAACATCATACGGTTGAAGATAGTGCTTTGGTATTGGGTGAAGCATTCAGGAAAGCTCTGGGTGATAAGCGGGGGATCAACCGATATGGGTTTGAGCTCCTCCCGATGGACGAGTGTCTTGCCGAGGTCGCTCTCGATTTTTCCGGTCGACCCTGGTTCGTTTGGGATGTTGCTTTCACACGAGAATATGTCGGAACCTTTCCCACCGAATTACTCTTTCACTTCTTTAAATCGTTCAGTGATGAGGCAAAGTGCAATCTACATATGAAAGTAAATTCCGGTAACGCCCATCATCAAAGTGAAGCGCTGTTTAAAGCCTTCGCCCGTGCCCTGGGTAAGGCCGTATTTCGTCGGGCAGGGAATACCGATCTTCCCTCGACCAAGGGGACACTCTGACATGGCTGAGATTGTTATTGTGAAATACAACGCAGGAAATATTCGATCAGTGTACTGCGCACTCAAGCGACTTGGCATTGAAGCGACGGTGAGTGATGACCCTTCGGTATTGCGAAATGCACATCGGGTTATTTTCCCGGGGGTTGGAGAGGCTGCATCTGCGATGCAGTATTTACGGGAAACGGAACTTGATGCGGTGCTGAGGTCACTTGAACAGCCGTTTCTCGGTATTTGTCTCGGTATGCAGCTGATGTGCAGCCACAGTGAAGAGCGCAGCACTCCCTGCTTAGGTATGTATGACAGTCACGTGCAGAAATTTATTGCTGATGGATCAATTAAAATCCCGCACATGGGATGGAACACGCTTGACTGCGCCGATGATCCGCTCTTTTTCGGTCTTCCCTCTGATCCGTGGGTCTATTTTGTCCATTCCTATTATGTCCCCCGAAGTAGAGAAACCATTGCCGGATGTACCTACGGCACTACGACTTTCAGTGCTGCCCTGGGCAGTAGAAATTTTCGAGGGGTGCAATTCCATCCTGAAAAAAGTGGCGCAGTGGGAGCGCAGATTCTGAAGAACTTTCTGGAGCTGAAGGAGGAAGTGTTGTGCAGGTAATTGCCGCCATGGATATCATCAATGGGTCGTGTGTACGTCTTCGTATGGGTGATTACGATCAGAAACGGGTATATGAAGTATCTCCGTTGGAGATGGCGAAACGATTTGCTGATGCAGGATTAGAGCGACTCCATCTGGTTGATCTGGATGGAGCTCGGGCGCATCATGTCGTGAATCTTCGCATTATTGAAGAGATTGCACAGCATACGCCATTGGTGATAGATGTCGGAGGAGGTCTGAAAAGTGCCGACGATATCAGTGCGGTATTTTCCGCCGGTGCACACATGGCCACCCTCGGTACGTTGGCGGCCAAAGATCGCGAGCTCACCCTTGAGCTATTGCAGCAATGGGGTCCCGAACGTCTGATTCTTGGAGCCGATTGCCGCGGGGGTAATATTGCGGTAAGCGGGTGGGAAACGACTACTGACCTGAGCGTCGATTCTTTTATTGTCTCCTATCTGGAAGCGGGCTTTACCATGGTGGTCAGTACCGAAATAGAACGCGATGGTATGCTGAGTGGACCGGCTCTGTCGTTGTACCGGAAGCTCATCGAAAAGGCACAGCAACAGGGGTATCCCCTACACCTCATTGCAAGCGGTGGGATTCGGAATCTCAAGGATCTTGATGAGCTGTCATCAGCAGGATTATCGGGTGCCATTATCGGGAAAGCGCTCTATGAAGGAGAGCTCACCCCTATAGATGTCGCCCGATGGCAGCAGGAAAGGAGTTGAGACCATGTTAGCCAAACGGATTATTCCCTGTCTTGATGTACGTGATGGAAGAACGGTGAAAGGGGTGAATTTTATCAACCTGCGGGATGCAGGAGATGCAGTTGAACTTGCGCAATTATATGCACAGCAGGGAGCAGATGAACTGACCTTCCTCGATATCACGGCAACAGTTGAGAATCGCGGTACGTTCACTGCGTTGGTGAAGCGGATCAGCGAAGTGATCGATATACCCTTTACGGTTGGAGGCGGTATCCGGAGTGTCCGGGATGTTGGGGCCCTTCTGGAATCCGGTGCAGATAAAATATCGGTAAACAGTATGGCGGTGAAAAATCCGGCAATCATCGATGAATTAGCACGGGAATTTGGTTCTCAGTGTGTTGTCTGTGCCATTGATGTCCGCAGTAATGAACGATTCACCGTGGGAAATGTTCCCGGATGGGAAGTGACTATTGCCGGTGGAAGAATTCCGGTGGAAAAAGAGGCTCTTGGGTGGGCTCAAGAAGCCGAAGATCGGGGTGCTGGAGAAATATTGCTCACTTCTATGGATCATGATGGTACGAAGGGCGGTTTTGCTCTTGAACTTACCCGTCGTTTCAGTGACAATCTGACTGTTCCTATCATTGCTTCTGGTGGGGCCGGGAACATGGAGCACTTTGTGGATGTGTTCACCACCGGAGGTGCTGATGCAGCTCTTGCTGCTTCAATTTTTCATTTCCGTGAGATCAACATTCCGGAACTGAAGATTTTTCTTTCAGATCGTGGTATACCTATACGCCTGAATCGTTAAGGTGGAGGAAGTTTCATGCAGGTAGATTTTAACAAAGGGAATGGCCTTGTTCCGGCAATTGTGCAGGATGCCGTGACCCGTCGAGTGCTCATGTTGGGGTATATGAACGAGGAGGCTTTCACCACTACCCAGGAACGAGGGTTGGTGACCTTCTATTCACGGAGCAGAGAAACCCTGTGGACGAAAGGGGAGACCAGTGGTAATTATCTGACGGTACGTGAAATACTTATTGATTGTGATCATGATACCATCCTGGTAAAAGCCATCCCTTCAGGACCCGTCTGTCATACAGGTCGTGATACCTGTTTCGACGAGGAAAACGATCCCGATCTCATGACCAGCAGCGAATTCCTGCTCTATCTTGAGCAAGTGGTCATTGATCGAAGAGAACATCCGATCGAAGGTTCCTATACAAATCATCTGTTCTCTCGGGGTATCAACAAAATTGCTCAGAAAGTGGGAGAAGAGGCTGTTGAGCTGGTCATCGAAGCGAAAGACGAGAACAAGAGTCTGTTTCTCGGTGAAGCTGCCGATCTCATGTACCATTTCCTCGTATTGCTCGCGCAGAAGAATATTCGTCTTGAAGAAGTCGTGGCAGTCCTGAAAGGGAGACATTCCCGATAGCCATGAACCAAAGTGACCATGCCCGCAGAGGGATGAAAGCCTCGCTGGTATCAATCATTGCGAGTATCGCTCTCTCGCTGATGAAACTCACGTTTGGTTTCTTCGGACGATCTGCTGCTCTTGTGAGTGATGGAGTGAACTCACTGAGTGATGTGATCAGTTACTCGGTGGTAATGGGTGGAGTAGCTGCAAGTGACCGCAAAGCTGATACCAAGCATCCGTACGGTCATGATAAAGCAGAAAGCATTGTATCAGTGATCCTTGCTATCGTTATCCTGGGTACTGCTATCGGTATTGGATATCGAGGCGTTCTGCAGATTCTTCATCCGGAAGAATTGCTTGTCCCTTCTTTGCTTCCCCTCGTCGGTGCGATACTCTCCATTGCAGTTAAACTTGCGCTTTTCTTCTATACCCGCAGAGAGGCAAACGAAAGCGGCCTTAATGCATTGAAGGCACTGTCAGCAGATCATCTTTCAGATGCTCTTTCATCAGCAGGGGCTTTGATCGGTATTGTCGGTGCCCGTGCCGGAATCCCAGTCCTTGATCCGATTGCATCGGTCGTGATTGCACTGCTCATCTTCCGTACGGCAATCTTGGTCTTTTCCTCTGCAGTAAATGTGCTGATGGATGTATCGGTGGATAAACGGACTGAGGGCGCATTAGAACAGGCCATCATGATCAATCCTCAGGTTCAGCGTATTGATCTGCTGCGCACAAGGAGCGTTGGGTCGGGTTATTATATCGATGTGGAAATCTGTTGTTGCCGGTACATGCCTCTATATGAGGCACACGCAGTTGCAGAAGAGGTGCATATGCGGATTGAACGAGATTTTCCCAAGGTCCGGCATGTCATGGTTCACGTGAATCCTTGCTCGGGAGATGCAGAATTCTGCAATGGCTGTCAGAGAAATCCCGTGATCAGGGCAACCGAAAAGAACTGATTCAATTCTTATACGATACAGATAACTAGAATCTCAAAAAATCATGGTAGTTCCTCTACAATTGCTCTGACATAAAAGGCTTTGTTTTGTAAAAGTACATAATCATTTATGCTATAACATAATAAAATTTCCCCTTGTAGATGAGTATCTATCCATTTATGATAAGGGTTAAACGTGCTCCAAGCATAAGACAGATGTTATAAGAGTCCGTCTGTGTAACATACATCGTGAATAGATGTATACCGTGCATTTTCCAATCAAGGCTGTGCGGTGATGCGTTACTTTATCTGGTATTCAAAAAGGGGTAAGTATGAAAAGAACGACCATATCAGTTGTCCTCGTAATCGTAATGTGTATGGTATTGTCTTCCTGTGGTACTTTGTTCACGCAGGGAGGGAGCGATTATCGAAGCGGGGTTGCCGCCTATGAGAGACAGGAATATGTGACTGCATTGCAGTACCTCTCTCGAGCACTTGCTGTGAATCCTGAGTTCCCGGAAGCCGAGGCACTGTATCCTCAGGTCTTCTCAGAGGGGACTTTGTATTATAAAAATCAATTGGTAGGTGATGAGCAAATACAGGATCGTCAGACAGCTGATCAGGTGTATTCTGCATATGCTCGTTTACAGGAACTGCATACAATTGCACGTAATGCAGGGAGAATCGATCTCGAGATTGAAGATTTCACGGAAGCGGTACAGGATGCACGAATAGTTGCAGGGGACTTTTGGTTTGCTTATGCGCAGAACCTGCGGGAGCAGGGTGATCGGGACAGTTTGAAGCAGGCTGTTGCTGCTTATGAAACAGCTCGAGATCGGAATCCTGATCTGCCGAATATCGATGGCTTGATTACAGAAACCATAGCAGATGCTACCGTGACTCTAGCTGTTGTAGCCTATGGATCCGGGGTAAAAGACTTTTCTCAATTAGTGCTGGACGATGTTACCGACATAGTCGGGAGTAGCCGATTTGTAACGGTGATACCGCGTGCAGATTTTACTCCCGGTCCGGAATCTATGGTAGGCCCTACCGATATTGCCATCATGACTGCTATGGGTGAGGGTTGGGATTATGTCTTGGAGGTATATGCTTATCAGGGGTTTGAGGAGATCAATAACGAGACTCCGGTACAACTGCCTTCCGATGCTCCCCTCTTTTCCGGAGTGAAGAAAACCATAGGGTATCAGCACAACACCTCGCTATCATTTCGCCTGTTCGATGTGAAGGGGGGAGTAAAGACTATCTATGAAGATGATGTGAAAGAGGTTGCCGGACCGTATACCTATACGTTCAGTTATGTGAATGCTGAGGGACTGCGCGAGTTGAATCTCGGGGGTACAGGAAAGAAGAATCTCCGGTTCGTTACGAGTACCGTTGACGATACCGTTACCGATACTGCAATTGGTACGCTGCGGTGGGATTATGAGAGCATAGCGATTCCTGTTGAAGTACAGGATCCCACCGATCAGACTCAATGGATAGCGTACTTCACCGATAAGTATACCGATTTTGCAACCTTCGCTGCCAATGAAAGTGGGAGAGAGTTGTTTTACGCCATAGAGGTGGTACACCACCAGCCAAGTGATACCTATTTTATGATTGGGCCTTCGTTGGATGAAGCGATACGACGTTCGAAGATCAATTCTGCCATCATGAATGCGCTGAGTTACACCGGACGTACATTAATTGAGCAGGAAAAGAAAGATGGCGGATACGGATATCTCAAGGCAGGCGAACTGGCAGCAAACGGCATTAAAAATCTGTTGTGATAGATTCAAGCAGTGTGTACCGTGAATTGAGTCTAAGCACTGCTTACTTTTTTACTCACCCCCAACTCCTCTCTCTCCCAGAATCATGGGTAATCTTTCTTTCTGCCTCATGTGAGAAATCCCTTGGCAGTCGATTCCATTGATACGATGACTAGGTACAGATTCACTAAACAGTGTAGGAAGATAAGATGTTTCTGCATGAGGCTTCTTTTGTAGTAAAGGAGCCAGACTGTTGCAATGCTTATGTAGCAATCTGTACAGAGTCAGGAGAAAGCTAACGTTGTTTTGCGTAACCTCATCATTGTCTGGCATGAATCCTGCTTTCCCGAAACACCTAACGAGAATTAGGTGCTGAATCCGATATAAATTCTTTTATTCTTACAGTTTGTTTCTCAATTTCTATTGTTCTTTACCTCGTTA
>Ga0334895_1000980_pt1 | contig 32954 bp, 28 predicted proteins | sample GraSluR3_MG_7_FD_207229 | JGI IMG/M metagenome (GOLD analysis project Ga0334895, IMG submission 207229) | Sludge microbial communities from methane-producing bioreactor in Wageningen University, Netherlands - Granular Sludge_31_05-R3 | ecosystem: Engineered > Bioreactor > Anaerobic >... | reverse complement strand
GGTTGGCACCGTAAAACATATTCGCCATCGTCGTGACTTTAGACACGTTCCATGCGGTACCGTTCGTGTGCAGGTCAAGGTTTGTTGCACCATCAGAGTTCATAATACCTGAATTTTGGAACATACCGTACATATCAGTGACCTTAGTCGTGTCCCAATCTGTGATGCCGTTAATGGTGACGAGGGCATAAGTTTTTTCAAACATTCGGTTCATATTAACACCACTCGTTGATACACCCGGTGTAAAGTTTGACGTGGTAAGTGTTGTCAGTCTATCTGCGTACTCAAACATATATTGCATGGTCGTCACGTTTGACACGTCCCAACCGCTGATGTCGAGAGTGCGGATACCTGATTTATTATTAGTCGTATAATTAGTTGCACCGAACATGGCGCTCATATCAGTAACGTTCGACACGTCCCATGTTTCACTACCCACGACTTTCTCAAGTGCGGTTGTGCCACTGAACATGTTCGCCATGGTCGTTGCGCTAGTTGGTTTCCAGTCTGTCGCATTAAGTTCAATCAAGCGGTTGGCACCGTAAAACATATTCGCCATCGTCGTGACTTTAGACACGTTCCATGCGGTACCGTTCGTGTGCAGGTCAAGGTTTGTTGCACCATCAGAGTTCATAATACCTGAATTTTGGAACATACCAGACATATCAGTGACCTTAGTCGTGTCCCAATCTGTGATGCCGTTAATGGTGACGAGGGCATAAGTTTTTTCAAACATTCGGTTCATATTAACACCACTCGTTGACACACCCGGTGTAAAGTTTGACGTGGTAAGTGTTGTCAGTCTATCTGCGTACTCAAACATATATTGCATGGTCGTCACGTTTGACACGTCCCAACCGCTGATGTCTAGCGTCTTAATACCTGATTTATTACTAGCGGCATAGTGGTCTGCACCAAACATGCTAGACATATTGGTGACCTTAGACACATCCCATGTTTCACTGCCGACAACTGTTTCAAGGACGGTCGTACCAGTAAACATGCTTGACATATTCGTCACAGATTTTGTGTTCCAGCCTGTGGTATCAAGCGTTGTCAGGCGGTTGGCACCGTAAAACATATAACTCATATTCGTGACTTTGCCTGCATGCCAGCCACGGGCATTGACTGATCCAATGCCCGAGTATTGGAACATATGATCCATGTTTGCGACATTTGACACGTCCCAAGCACTCACATTAAGTAAGCCGCTTAATCCCGGTGTCGCAGTGCCGGCTTCATAGAACATATAGCCCATGTTTGTGACCTTACTCGTGTCCCATGTGTTAATATCCTGCAACCCTGCGCTTGTTATCGCATCGGCATCGTAGAACATATAGGACATATTACAGCCAGCGGTCAAGACTCCCGGTGTCCAGTTGGGCGCATTGAGCGTCGTCAGCTTGTAAGCCTCATAAAACATACTTGCCATGCTGGCAACATTTGACACATCCCAGCCACTAGCGTTGAGGGTCGGAATGGTGGAATTTTGGAACATCTGGCTCATGGTTGTCGCATTGCGAGTGTGCCAGTTTTCCTGTCCTGTCAGACTTGTCAGGGCAGTCGTGCCGAAAAAGTAGCGGGACATGTTTCTCGATTCGCAGACTTCAAACTTGTCAACGTCTATCGTTTTAGCGTTTCTGAAATCCATGAAGTAAGCATTTGCCGTGCCACCTGCATTGCCCAGCACGCCATTTTGTCCGCCGATGTAGAGCTTGTATCTCGCTCTGCCATCTGTGATAACCTCAGTATCACCCGTTGGATCACCATTACCATCTACTATCGGTTGGGTCGGTGTGTCTGCTGTGTAGACAAGCCACGCTTGCACTGTCTTGTCCTGCGCTGCTGAGACGTCCCAAGCATAGACGACCTGTTCACTATTATAAGTGTCGCCTGTCGCTAGGGGATTGGTTTTAACATCTCGGTCGACAAACTGGATGTTTTGGACTTGTTGTTTCGTGACCGACATGGTCGCGGGTTGTCCCCAGAATTTCGCAGTTGCGGCAGTTCCAGAAGTCCCCATCATCATAGGCATAGTCTCAGCCGTCATGATAGCTGATGCCTCGTCCCGCAGAATACGATAGCGAGGCGTTTCACCCTCAAAGTAGAGGTCTAGCTTGAGGTTTTCACCATTAAACTGGAGGAAATCAGCGTGGGCTTGTGTGCTGTTGCTGCGCGCATAGACGACCTTAAACTGATAATTTTTGGCGTCCTGTGCTGTGAGGGTTGACCCAGAAATTGGAAGTTCAAGCCCTGTTCGGGTCGTGTTGTCATTGAGCAACACGGTATCCTCAGACAGGTTTTTCGTCAGGGCGCTGGCGCCACCTGAGTTGATGTCGCTGCGAATGGTATCGTCAGATGTCGTCGCAGGATAGAGATAGACATAACCCCTTTCTGGTAGAGTATCCTTATCCCAAGCGAGTTTGAGCACACCATCAGAGACGGTCAGCGCTTCATTACCTGTATTGGTAAGGTCAAAACTCAATGTGACGATGTCACTCAGCACCATATGGTCGAAAGTGACTAATTCATTCCCCGCATGAGTAATCTCGCCCGTCGCTGGGTCGGTCATGGTCGGGTCGGTCTTGACACCTGTGTGCGTGTCAAGTTTCAAGTTCTGAATTTGCATGACCTTGGGAATATTCAGGGTCATGTCCGTCTGACTTCTAGTGATGTCACTCATATAGGACGTGATAGACTGAGGTGCTAAGAGTGCCCCTGCCGTCACTATGAGCCCTGCCGTAAGCAAGAGTTTGACCTGCGGCCGGCTGATGGTCGTCCATACGCTTTTTAATTTATGTTTGAATTTCATAACTCCCTCCTTTCTGCGATTTTACTGTGTCTTTCTTTCTGACATTAACTTTCAAAATCTTAATTGCCATGGCAATCAGAAATACCAAGACCAGCGGTGAGACTACGAGGAAGAAAATGCCCCTAGGCGTTTTCAAAACTGGTACGAGGTCAGCCGTCAGATTGGTATGCCAGACTTCGCTGCCTAAGTAGCTATCCGCGTTAATCAACTGTGTATCCGCCTGCTTATTGGCATCTCCCTTAGTCAAAATACCCGCGTCTGTGATTTGTCGTACCCGGTGAAAGGCGGGTTGCCCGCCCAAGGCTTGCGCCTTAAAGGCAATCAATTCGTCCACCTCGACCGTTTTGAAAGCGTCTTTCTTCACCAAAACCAGACTGTACTTGCGGTACTTGGGCGCCATACTGTCGGATGACACCACGAATGGCTTGTAGCCAAAGACGAAAGTGTCCACCTGCTTGAAAGACTTAGCATAGACCGCGGCGAGTATCGCAAGCCCTATCGCTAAGACCAACAAGACATTGAGGACAATGCGGGTGGCTTTTTGCCAAGGATTTTCTGATTTTGGGGTGGTTTGTTTTTTAAAAAATCTCATGATTGACGCCCCTCCTCAGATTTGTCTTTTTGGCGTTTGCCTAGTAATAGAAAGAAACCTAGGAGAACAAGCACGCCGGCACTGGTAAACATGAGGACTTCGCCTGTGTTTGGTAGCCGCCCTGTGGTTTGACCTGCTGTATTGGTCGTTGGCAGATTGCCACCGGTTTGGGGTGTGCTGGCTGACGGCTCAGGGTCTTTGTGATTCAGATTGATAATGTCAAAGTTGAACCCTAGCGTACAAGACTTGCCCTGATAGGCATTTGTCAAGTTATCATCAACAGTCATCGTCAGCTCAAATGAACCGCTCTTGTTTGGCGCAATCTGATAGAGTTCCTTGTTTAAAATCGCTGTCATATCTGCTTTTCGAAAGAGGAGGTTGTCCTCACTTTGATTAAAAGCAAAGGCGAGCTTGTCTAGTAGGATACTGTCCTCAAGGATGTCGATATTTTTCAGACGGATGGCGTGTGTGCTTGAGGTCTGATTGTCAACGTGGATGGTGTAGGTTTCGCTATCTCCCGAGCCAACACCATGTTCCTCAAAAATCAGCTCCTGCGTGCGCGTCGCCGCATCGTCCTTGATGTTAATCTGGTAATCTTCCGCCAGTGCCGGTTTCGCAGAAAATAAAATGAGTGCTGCGGCAAGTGCGGTTAAAATACGGATATGTTTATGCGCCATGGATTTCTCCTCCTTTATATCGTTTCAGTCATATGGAACTGAGTTTCGGCTCCTTGGGGTTAGGAAAATAGATGATTTGTCCGCACGAACTGCGTTCGCTTACGGCAAATCCCTAATTTGCTCCTGCGATTACTCGTCGCAGAAAAAACTTCTACACCCCAAACCAGTCGCCTCAACATCTTAATGGAAATTGCAGGGCTTGAACCTGCTTGATGTCCACACAAATTTCCAGAATAAAGGGCGGATTGCCCTTCATAAAAGTTTAAGGATTTACCTCAGTTGTTGTCAAGTCTGTCCAGTCCGCAGTCGTGTTGTTGCGATATTGGATAGCTTGCGCTGCGTAGCTAAGGGCAACGGTTTTATCTTGCCACTCGTTTTTACCGCTCTTTTTGAAGTAAATGGTGTAAGTCAAGGTGCGAGTGTCTGCCCCGCCCGTTTCCGTTTCATAGTCAGCCTTGGCGCTGTTACCATTGATAATCTCTGGCGTTGGGTCAACCCATGTCAGGCTTTTAGCCGTGCCATCCCAAGTCACATTTGTGGCATCCTGGGCTAGGTCAGTCTCTGTACCAGCTTCAGCAGTAGCCTGATTTACTGTCCCTTTGTAAACAGCGAAATGGGTGTTAAAAGCTGAGGCATCGGCTGCACCTGTAAAGGCTGTCCCTGTCAGCTCAAATTTACCACGAAGATGGGCAGATTTACTACCGCTGTTGGTAACAGGAACGCTAACCGTTACGACATCGCCAGGGTTGAAGTTTTCAACGATAGCATTGTTATTACCGATACTTGTGATGGCAGTGCCATTTTGCGTGATGGTTTCAGTTCCCTTAACCAAGTCAAGCGTACCAGCTGTAATCGTGCTGTTGCCTGTCACAAAGTCACTGAAGAATGCCGAAATACCGCCTGTGATGATGCCTATCGCGACTAGAATCGCAGCGATAATCAAGACGACTTTACGTTTGTTGTTTTTTTCTTGTGCGTGTGTCATAGTAATTTCCTCCTATTTAGTTGAATATGTCGTTATGGGGGTAATAAGAGCGATAGGTCTACGGTGGGCGTAGACTAGTGTATGTCATGCGTTTCATAGGTTTCTCCTTTTCTTGTTAGAGTACACTTTAAACCGTACTGGTTGCTTGAGCTATTGCCAAACACAAAGAACTGAACTTCATATTTAAGGTAAGCCAAAAAGCCCGACCCTCGATATCAAGTTCAGTTCATTTAATCTATTAAAAAGCGCAACAAAACTAGCCTGCTCTGCTCTGCTCTGCTCTGCTCTGCTCTGCTCTGCTCTGCTCTGCTCTGCTCTGCTCTGCTCTGCTCTGCTCTGCTCTGCTCTGCTCTGCTCATCATATGCCTGTCCTCCTCTCTTGTCAAGTGTTTTTTATAATTTAATCTTCTTTTTTATGATATAAAAATGGCTTATTTTTATCATTTAATTAAAAATAACCTATAAGTTTATTATACACTATTTTCGGTAATATACAAAACAATTCGTTAAATTAAATTTTTATGTCACATTTAAATGTTATTATCTCATATTTATAGTATAACCTCTTTTCCAAGAACGACAAAATGATATGCTAAACTGTCCTGTTAAATTGGTATAATTTTCAACAAAAAAAGCCTGACCCATTTTAATAGGTCAGACATCTTTAGTCCTTGCTTAAAAAGATTGACGTTTAGATTTCCGTTCCGCGCGACCTTGCGCACGACCCTCAATCCGTTTCTTAGCTTTCTTCTGCTTGTCAATTTCCCAGCCGATTTTTTTCTTGTAGGCAGGTTTGATGTGTTTCTTTTTCTTCTTGACAAGCCCGATCATGGTAATATCTAGCGCTTCTTTCGTTTTCTCACGTTTTTCACGACGGTCACGATCATAAGACTCCACGATTTCACCATTTTTGATCACTTTTGGTGTGAATTTGATACCTGTTTTTTCAAGCTCATGAATCGCAGCATCATCAGACGGTTGGTAAAGCGTAATCGCTGTCCCAGTCATCCCATTTCTGCCAGTCCGCCCCACACGATGGACGAAAAATTCCAAATCACGCGGAATGCCATCATTGATAATATGACTGACACCCTCAATATCAATCCCACGCGCTGCCAAATCTGTCGCCACCACGTATTGGTAGTCCAGATTTTGCACAGCTTTCATGATTCGCTTCCGCTCACGCGGTGGTACGCCACCATGAATCTTCGCAACTTTAAAGCCATTATTAGCTAAAAAGCTATGAATTTCATCGGCTCTATCCTTGGTATTGGCAAAAATCATCGCCAAATACGGATTAAGCGTTTGTAATACTTCAAGAATCGCGCTATTATTACCACGTCCCTTGGTCGAAATCAACCAGTTGTCAATCGTATCGCTAATGACCGTTTTAGTTGCGATTTTTTCCATAACAGGATTGTTGAGATATTTCTTGAGGAAAGGTTGGAGCTTTTGCGGAATGGTTGCTGAGAACACCAGCATCTGCACCTTTTTGTCAAAAGTACCTGCGATTTGGTCCACTTCGTTTAAAAATCCCATGTCCAAAGTCATGTCTGCTTCATCAATAACGAAAATGTTCGCCGTATAAGTTTTCAAGGCTTGCGCATTAATCAAGTCTAAAATACGACCTGGCGTCCCAATGACGATATGAGGCTGGTTGCCAGATAATTTTTCAATCTGACGTTTTTTATCTGTGCCACCCACAAAGTTTGAGATACGGATGTTTTCATCAAACTTTGTAAAGGCTTGTGCCGCATTGTAAATCTGCGTTGCAAGCTCGCGTGACGGTGCTGTAATCACTGCTTGTACACCGTTAACCGTTGTATCTAATTTTTGGAAAATCGGCAGTAAAAAGGTATGTGTTTTACCAGAACCTGTTTTAGATTCACCAACAATATCACGCCCGTCAAGGGCAATCGGAATCAGCTTTTCTTGGACGGGTGTCGCCGTTTTAAAGTGAATGCTTTCTAAAGTGTCGTTAATAAATGGTTTAAAATTAAAATCTGTGAATTGCATATTTTTCTCGTTTTTCTAGTAGTCGTTCTTCTATTATACCATAAAAAAATCGCCAATTTAGGCGATTTTCGATTATCAATAACCAAGATAGTTAACCAGCATTAAACTTTATTCTTTTTATAAGCTGCTAGACGGTTGTAATTTTCACTACGCGCCATCATCGCATCGACTGTCTGATGCAGCATATCTTGAACTTCTTGCTCGTCTTTCTTAACGCTACGCAAAGCAGAGAAACGTGTTTGCTGTTCAAGGAAATCTGACATTTTGCTAAAGTCGGCTTTTTTGTAGTCAATTCGCATCGGATCCTTGCCTTTAGCTGCTAGGCGTGGATCGTAGCGATAGAGTTGCCAGTAGCCAGACTCGACTGCCTCTTTTGATTCCTTAATAGTTTGACTCATACCACCACGTAAGCCATGGTTGATACATGGTGTATAACCGATGATGACAGAAGGTCCAGGATAGCTTTCTGCCTCCGAAATAGCTTTAATGGCTTGCATCGGATTTGCCTCAATGGCAATCTGTGCCACATAGACATCATTGTAAGCAATCGCCATCATACCCAAATCTTTTTTCTTAGTCTTTTTACCACCAGCTGCAAATTTAGCAATCGCTGAAGTTGGTGTGGCTTTAGACATTTGACCGCCAGTAATAGCATAAAGTTCATTATCCATGACTAGGATGTTCACATCTTCATTCGTCGCCAGGATATGATCAATCCCTGCATAACCAATATCATAAGCCCAGCCATCACCACCTATGATCCATTGACTTGGTTTCACAAGCATATCTTCATCAGCCAGAATGGCTTGCAAGCGCTCATCCGTTTCATCACGCAAAGCTGTAGCGAGTTTCGTTGCACGCTGACGACTACCGTCACCCTCGTCTTTATTCGCTAACCAATCAGCAAGCAAGGCTTTGATATCATCAGCCCCCACCTCTGCCGCAAGCGCAGCAGTCACTTTTTTGGCTAAGCGATCTCGCTTAGTTTGATTGGCAACATGCATCCCTAAACCATATATTCAGCATTATCCTCAAAGAGCGAGTTACTCCATGCCGGACCTTGCCCTGCATCATTTGTCGTATATGGTGTCGCTGGTGAAGAGGCACCACAAATAGACGAGCACCCCGTCGTATTCGCAATCATCATCCGATCCCCATAAAGCTGGGTCAAAAGTTTGACATAAGGCGTCTCACCACATCCACTACAAGCCCCTGAGAACTCGAGCAATGGTTTTTCAAACTGAGAGCCTTTCACTGAGAATTTTTTGACAGGGTTCACTTTGTGACTCAAGGTCATGGCAAATGCCCAGTTGATTGCCTGTTCCTTTTGCGTATCGTAAGGCTGTAATGCCAAGGCTTTTTCTTTAGCAGGACACACTTCAACACAGAGCCCACAACCTGTACAGTCCTCAAGTGACACCTGAATCCGATATTGCAAGCCATCAGCCCCACGCATTTCTCGTGTGATAAAGCCTTCTGGTGCACCTTTCAGTTCAGCCTCATCAGCCAAGAAAGGACGAATGGCAGCATGCGGACAAATAAAGGCACACTCATTACACATGGTACATTTGTCAACTGACCATTCTGGTACTTCTAAAGCGACACCACGTTTTTCATAAGCAGCTGTCCCCATTGGCATAAAGCCACCCAGCATGCCGTTATCAATCAAATCACCAACTGACAAATCGTTACCTTCTTGACGGTTGATTGGCTCCAAGATATTGGTGATATAGCTTGGTTTGTCAGATGTCTCGCATTTTTCTTCTGGCAGATCAAGCGTTGCCCATTCAGCGGGAACTTGGACTTGTGTCAAGGCATCAAAAGTGGCATCAATGGCTTGCCAATTAATCTCAACAATTTTCATGGATTTCTTGCCATAGGCTGCCTTGATTTCATCGCGCATCAAGGGCAAGAAAGTCTCTCTATTTATATTTTAATTAAAAAAATTAATGTCCCTGATTACAATAACAGTACGGTTTTGTCGGATATATTTTACATTTTAAGTTTATATTTCTATGTTTTTTATTAGAAACCTATCAAAAATAGCAAAAACTCTCTATCAAAAGATAAAGAGTTCTGTTGGTCATTTTATTGCCAATAGGCTGGTCGTTGCTTTTCATAAGCTGTAATCAGTTCTTCATATTGTAATGTAATACCGATATCATCAAGGCCATTGACAAGCTTACGTTTCCATTCTGCATCAATGTCAAAAGTAAAATCACCTTTTGATGTTTTGATGACTTGATTAGGCAAGTCAATCTCAATCGCTTCATCTGGCGATAAAGCTGCTAGAATTTCACGCGTTTCTAGAGGCTGCACGATAGGGAGAATCCCATTTTTTAGCTCATTATTATAGTGAATATCGGAAAACGAACCGGCAATGACTGCGCGAAAACCATAATCCTTAATCGCCCAAGCCGCATGCTCACGAGATGACCCAGAGCCAAAGTTATCTCCTGAAATCAAAATCGTTGCCTGACGATACTCTGGATGATTGAGGATAAAGTCAGGGTTTTCTGCCTCACCATCATTTAGATAACGCCATTCAAAAAACATATTTTTACCAAAACCTGTTTTATCCGTTGCTTTCAAAAACTGTTTGGGAATGATTTGGTCGGTATCTATATTATCATTCATCAGTGGCACGGTTGTACCTTTATAAACTGTAAATTTTTCCATTAGGCAAGCACCTCCCGTGCATCTACAAATTTACCATTGATTGCCGCAAGTGCTGCCATAACTGGACTACAAAGGTGTGTCCGTGCGCCATGACCTTGACGTCCCTCAAAATTACGGTTTGACGTTGACGCACAATGAACGCCTTCTGGCACATGGTCAGGATTCATACCCAGACACATTGAGCAACCTGGCTCACGCCATTCAAAACCTGCATCGATAAAGATTTTATCCAAACCAAGTGCTTCCGCTGCTTTTTTAACAGGCCGGCTACCTGGTACGACAATAGCTGTCAGCTTGTCAGAAATTTTATGACCTTTGACAATCTCAGCTGCCAGTTGTAAATCGCTGAGACGGGCGTTGGTACAAGAGCCAATAAAAACATAACCTAAATCAATATCACTTGGCTTACCACCAGGCGTTAAATCCATATATTGATAAGCACGTTCATCATTGAAATCTTTGATTTCTGGGAACGTTTCTGTAAATTCAATCCCCATTTCCGGGTTAGTTCCCCAAGTCACCATAGGTGCAAGTTTTGAGACATCAATTGTGATAACCTTATCATAGACAGCATCGGCATCAGACGGTAAAGTTTGCCAGTCTGCGATTGCTGCCACCATATCTTTCGGCGCAAATTCACGACCAGCCACATAATCATACGTTTTTTGGTCAGGATTCATCAAACCCATTTTTGAACCAAATTCAATAGCCATATTACAAATCGTCATGCGTTCTTCCATTTCAAGTGCTGCAATCGCCTCACCTGTAAATTCAACAGCATAACCAACGCCAGCATCAACCCCATGCTTGGCAATCAATGCTAAGATAAAGTCCTTAGAATAGACCCCGTTAGCAGGTTTGCCAACAAAGTTAACTTTCATCTGTTTTGGTTTCACTTGCCAAAGTGTTTGTGTCGCAAAAACATGTTCAACTTCACTTGTGCCAATCCCAAAAGCAATGGCGCCAAATGCCCCGTTTGTCGCTGTGTGAGAGTCACCACAAACAATAACCTTACCAGGCTGTGAATTCCCAGTCTCAGGTCCCACCATGTGGACAATCCCTTGACGTTCTGATCCATGCGTCGCAGCATCAATCCCGAATTCTTCGACATTACGCGCTAACGTATCAATTTGATTTTTCGAAATCAAGTCTGAGATATTAAAAATATCAACCGTCGGTACATTATGATCAGTTGTCCCGAAGGTCAAATCCGGCCGGCGTACTTTGCGTCCGGCTTCACGTAAGCCTTGAAAGGCTTGCGGACTCGTTACTTCATGAATCATGTGGAAATCCACATAAAGGAGTTGCGGCTCGCCAACCTCACCTGTAATCACGTGGCGATCCCACAGTTTATCAAATATTGTTTGTCCCATAAACTACTTCTTTCTATCTAACTAATGTAATATCATTTACTTTTTAATATGAACACGATGATTAAAACATCTAGTATAACGCCTATCCACCAAACGACTTGGAAATACCATTTTCTCGTTTTATGGTGGCAAATATGTGCTGAAATAATAGCTCCGATACCACCAAACATGAAAGCTGAGCGTAACAAGGCCTTTTCGCTAATTCGCCAGAGACCACGCTTGGCACGGCGTTTGTCTTCAGCATAGAGCCCGAAAACCACCAGATTCCAAAGGATTAATAGCCCAAGCCATATCTCTTTCATCATAGGTTATCAATAATCGCTGCTGTCATTTCTGATAAACTCGCTGTGCCGCCCAAATCTTTTGTTAAAACACCCTCTAATAATGTTTTATTGACAGCATTTTCAATGTACTGAGCCCCAGCTGTTGCTTCAAAACTTTCACGTAACATCATAGCCACTGATAAAATCATCGAGATGGGATTAGCAATGCCTAACCCCGCTATATCAGGCGCTGAGCCGTGGATCGGTTCATAAAGACTAGGACCATTAGCCGCATGAGAGGCTGAAGGCATAACACCTAAGGTACCTGGGAGAACGCTTGATTCATCTGACAAAATATCGCCAAAGAGGTTTTCTGTGACGATGACATCAAAATCGCTAGGATTGGTAATCATTTTCATCGCAAGGCTATCAACTAGCGCATGTTCAAGCATCACATCTGGATACGCTTTTGCGACATCTTCAGCGACGATACGCCAGAGTTTCGAGGTCGCAAGCACGTTTTGCTTATCAACAGAGGTCACTTTTTTACCACGACCACGCGCAATCTCAAAGGCAATCTTGATAATACGCTCAATTTCTTCGTATGTGTAGTCGTTAATGTCACGCGCACTACGGTCATTCAAAGTATGTTCGCCAAAGTAAATGCCGCCAGTCAATTCACGGACAACCACAAAGTCAACCCCTTCAATGATTTCAGGTTTAAGAGGTGACAAGTGTTTGAGCGCATCGAAAATTTGTACAGGCCGGATATTGGCAAACAACCCTAGCTCTTTTCGCAAGGCTAGCAAACCTTGTTCTGGTCGAACGGTTGCATCGTTATATTGCGGTCCACCAATAGCTGCTAAAAGAATGGCATCTGCCTCTTTAGCAGCTGTCAGAGTTTTTTCTGGGAGTGGATGACCAGTTTCGTCAATAGCAGCACCACCAAAGGGATGCGCCTCTACTGTATAATCAAAATTAATTTTCGATGCAACAGCTGCTAAAACTTCAAGCCCCGCTGCCATGATTTCTGGGCCAATGCCATCACCTGCTAAAGTTACAATTTTTTTCGTCATGTTTTAATTTATTCTTTCTAAATTTGAAAATACTTGTTACGACCGTTTGCCATTCTATGTCAGCTAACTTGGTTTGATTTGCCTCAATTAGTCTTCTGGATTTGCTTTTTCAGAAATTTTCTTGGTAATGATGCCAGCATTTTCACGTTGAACCAAGGTATTGGCATTAGCATACGCAATCGCACTCGCCCGTAGTACGTCAAAGTCAAGACCATTGGCATTAAAGATTGTACCCGTATCATTGTTTTCAACCGTAACGTGTACTTCTGCCTGAGCATCAATTCCTTCAGTTACTGCGATAATGTTATAACTATCGAGTTTAACAGACTGATTGAAGAATTGGTCAATGGCATTGAAGGTTGCCTCTACCGAGCCACTACCATTAGCAATCGTTTCGATAATTTCCTCGCCTTCATTTTTTAAGCTAATCGTAACTGTTTGCGTACCATCTTCATTAGACGTAATCGCAAGATTATCAAATTGAAAGCCTTCAGGATTTTCAACTGTCGTTCCAGCGACTAATGCACGAATATCAGTATCTGTAATTTCATGTTTCTTGTCAGCCAGAACCTTAAATTTAGAGAAAAGCTCTTTCATGTCATCTTCTATCACCTCATCGAAGCCAAGATCCTGAAGTTTTGTCACAAAAGCATGACGACCCGACAGTTTACCTAGTGGCAGAGAGTTTTTCTGAACCCCAACTAGTTCTGGTGTGATGATTTCATAGGTTTCAGGATTTTTAAGCACACCATCTTGATGAATCCCAGACTCATGCGCAAAGGCGTTACCACCAATAACAGCCTTATTTTTAGGAACCGGAATCCCTGAGAAGCGTGAAACAAGCTCAGATGTTGCGAAGGTTTCATTAAGTACGATATCCGATGTCGCTTGGTAGTATTCTTCACGAATTTTAAGCGCCACTGCAACTTCTTCTAGTGCCACATTACCCGCTCGCTCGCCGATTCCATTGATCGTCCCCTCGACACGTCCCGCACCACCTTTAATTGCCGCCAAAGTATTTGCAGTCGCCATTCCAAGGTCATCGTGACAATGAGGGCTGAAAATGATGTCTCGGTCAGATGTGACATTTTCAATCAAGAATTTGAAGGTCTCATAGTATTCTGTCGGCGTTGTATAGCCGACTGTGTCTGGGATATTGATGTAGGTTGCCCCCGCATCCACCGCCGTCTGAACTGCTTTGAGGAGGAAACCTTTCTCAGTCCGCGTCGCATCTTCTGGTGAAAACTCAACAATATCAACGAGACTTTTAGCATAAGTTACATGTTCCGTGATTGAGGCAATAACTTCATCTGGTGTCTTTTTAAGCTTGTACTTCATATGTACCGGACTTGTCGCAATAAAGACATGGATCTGTGGATATTTGGCATTTTTCAGGGCATCATAAGCTGCATCAATATCTGATTTGACAGCCCGTGCAAGACCTGTAACTGACGTTTTCGTGAGCGTCTCCGCAATTTGCTTAACTGCTTCAAATGAATCAGGACTAGCTGCAGGAAAACCCGCTTCAATAGCTGAGATGCCCCATTTTTCAAGTTGCTTGGCAATGGCGACTTTTTCTTTGATTGAAAAGTTGACGCCTGGTGTTTGTTCCCCATCCCGAAGGCTAGTGTCTAAAAACTCTATTTTACGCATGATATTCTCCTTAAATTGTCTAATAATAGTTGATAAAAGAAAAGCGTCTCACTTATTAAGCAAGACGCTGAACCTGTCCTACTTGATGAATGAACGCCAAACAGGACACAACAGTAAGAGTTATCTCTTAGCGTGTGCCCTTCACCAACAATCGCAAGTTTGTGTTTGACGTTTTCATTCGATCAACCGTAGAACCTTTCTTATTTTTATTATATTCTATCGTTTTATATGACACTTGTCAAGAAAAAAGCAGAAAATTTTTGAATTGTTAGATAATTTCCAACTTATTTCGATTACCTTACCAACTGCCAGAAGCACCACCACCTGATGAAAACCCACCTCCACCACCAAATCCAGTCCAAGTGTCATTACCAGAATTTGAATCAGAGCTATCATGATCAGCAAAAGCCGTTTGAGGTGCAGCTACTGGATAGAGCAATGTGCCATAGTAATATCCGCGCCAGAATCTATCGTGTCTGAAGTTATCATTCATGTCATTAAAATCATGATAGCGTCTGCTAGGTTTCTTTTTCGTAATTCTAAGCGCCATCTCCTCTTGTTCCCGAGGTTGACGATCTTCCTTGTATTGTGCATCACCTTGCTTGACTAAAGCGTTATGCCATTTAAAATTGTCAAGGAACATCTGAACATTTCCAATCGTTGGTGGTAATTTTGTTTCATTAAAGGCATCTGCTAAACTTTCATCTGAAATAGATAAGCGTTCTTTTTCAGCGTAAAAGCCAAGTTCCAGCTCTAAAATTGATAGGACTAAGGCACGATTTTTGTTGAGATAGCGTTTTTTGGCAAATTTTCGCCAACTGTTTACACTAAAAAAACTGATGCCACCCCCTAATAAAACGATAACTGTTCCTAGGCCAAACGTTTTCAAATTTGCTAAGCGCTTAGCATGTGCTGCCTCTGACTTGGCAATTCGAACACCTAATGACTTAGCAAACGCCGCTTGTGACTGCGGTAACACAACATCTTGACCCACAAGCGCTATCATATTCTCTGTTATCGTCTCAATTGCCCCACCATAATTCTCTGTACGTAGCATCCTTGTCACATTGTCCGTATAAACCCACTTTTTAATGTTGCTTTCATTGACATACTTAGTCTTTGCCCAGCCATCACCTAATTGAATGCGATACTCATGGTCTTTAATCGAAATGAGAAACAAGACCCCTAAGTTATGCTGACTATCACCTATTTGTTTTTTATTGAAAACATCGCGCGCATAATCTTCAACATCATCCCCATTAAATGATTTAACCGTCATGATCGCATATTCCAGGTGAGCCATTTCACCCGATTTAGTCTGGCTGTTCGCAAGCTCACGCAACATCTCATTTAAATTTTGAACTTGTGACTGGTTTAAAACTTTCGCATCATCTTTGACATAGTTTGCCTCAGCATGAGCAACTGTCACACCAAAAATCATGACTAACATCGTCAACAGCACTAATATTTTCTTCATAATTCGTTCCTTTTTTGATTTTCTTTTTTTGATTTGTAACTCACTTATAGCTTTTGACACAGCGATAACATGACTATGATTACCTAAAGTTTAACAATTTCTCATGATAAACGCAACAATAAAAAAAACTCCTCTTATTAACTTTATACGTTAATTGAGAGGAGTTTGCTTTCATTATTTTTATTTTCCTGGATAAACATCCTCAGAGAACCATTTTTCAGAGATTTTCTGGAATTCACCCGCAGTATGCAGTTCTTTAAATGCTTTGTTAATATTGTCAACCAATGTTTTGTCTGATTTGCGTGCACCAACTGCAAAATTTTCAGAATCATACCCAGTTGTCAGGATATTGTAGTCCTTAATCTCACCATTTTTAGTCAGATAATAATTGGCGTAAACATTATCAATCAACAAGCCGTCAATGCGGTCAGCCTTTAAGTCTAGTAAAGCTGAGTTAAAATCATCGTATAACGTCGCATCATTGTCTTTGACGATATCCATAAGAATCTTGGGCTGTTTGGTAAAGGCATCATAGCCTGAAGACCCTTGCTGAGCACCTAGAGCCTTGTTTTTCATACCTGCAACATCCTCAATTTTACTTGATTTTTTAGTCACGAGTACTTGTTCATTTTTCATATAGGGATTGGTAAACAGCACTTTTTTCTCACGTTCTTGTGTCACGGAATAACCATTCCAAATAAGATCAATTGACCTATTTTTTAGCTCAGTTTCTTTCATATCCCAATCAATCGGCTGCATCTTCACTTTGACATCATATTTTTTAAAGACAGCATTGGCGAGATCAATATCAAAACCAATATTTTTCCCGTTCTCATCTTTAAATCCCATCGGAACAAAGGTATTATCAAAGCCAATCACGACTTCTTTTTTCTTCTGAATCTCAGGCCAACTGTCTTTTTCAGTCTTTTGACCACAAGCTGCTAATGTGACACAAGCTGTTAAAACAGCCATCATCCCTAAAAATTTTTTCAATTTCATTTACGTCATTTCTCCTAATATTATTTAACTAAAATCAATCTAATTTAGCATTAACCTTGATGATAGTATCCGCGATTTTCTCGGCAAAGTCCATATCGTGAGTCACGACGATTTGCGTCATGCCCAATTTTTTATTTTCCAAAATAAGATTGGCGACTTGATCTCGCAAGGCGGGGTCAAGCGCTGAGGTTGGTTCATCATAACCAATAATTTTAGGATCAATCATCATGGCACGAGCCAGTGCGACCCGTTGTTTTTGTCCACCCGATAAGCTAAAAGGATAGGCATTTTTTTGCTCAATAACCTCTAAATTACTCAAAAGTTCCTCAGCTTTAGCAATTGCTACCTCTTTTGAGACTTGCATGGTTTTCATAGGTGAGAGAATAAGATTCTCTAATACCGTCATATGCGGAAAAAGCTGGAAATCTTGGAAAACAAAGCCTAATAGATTGCGAGTAATCAGTGCGTCTAACTCAACTACCTCACCGTCAAAAATCACTTGTCCGGCATCTATCGTTTCAAGACCTGCAAGCATTCTTAGCAAGGTTGTCTTACCGCCACCTGAGGGGCCAGCAATGGCGACAACTTCACCACTTGTGATAGTCAAATCAAAACCATCAAAAATCACTTTATCACCAAATTTTTTAGTAATATTTTTTAATTCTAGCATCTGACCTCCTATTTATAGTAATCAAAACGTTGTTCGATTTTCTTCGATAGAATGGTCAAAATACCAATAAAAATCAAATAAATCAAAGCTGCCATCATAATCGGTACAAGTGATACATCTCGACTCATGGCAATTTTACCTGCCCGCAATAAGTCACCAAGTCCGACAACATAAATCAAAGATGAGTCTTTGACAAGGGTGATGATTTCATTAAAGACTGACGGTAAAACAATTTTCACCACTTGTGGCATTTGAATGTATCGAATCGTCTGCCACTTGCTCAGTTTCAACACTTTTGCTGCCTCTAATTGACCATTGGGAACAGCCTTAATACCCCCTCGGAATATCTCAGCAAAATAAGCGGCGTAATTCAAAGTAAAGGCAAGTAGAGCTGCTGGAAAGCGTGGCAAAGTTGGGCCAACCATGGGGAGGGCGTAGAAGATGATAATGAGTTGTACCAAGAGCGGTGTGCCGCGCATGATCCAAACGTAAAGGTTAACAAACCATTTGACGATTGGAATCCTAAGTAGGAAAGCCAAGACCATGCCTAGGGGAATTGATAGGATAAGCGTTAAAATAAAGACTAGAACCGTTAATTTCAGCCCATCCAATAATTGTGGTAAAATTTCTGTGATATAGGACATATTCTCTCCATTTTGTAATATATTCAATTATATCATGATTTCTGAAAATTGTGACAGATTTTCTTATTTATCCTAAAATAGCTTTTCTTTAGAAAAAACAGAGGAAATATGGTAAAATAATGAGTATGAAAACTAAAAATAATTCTTTATGGCTTGTCCTCCTAGTGATAGCTTTTACAGCTATCACTTTGGGACTGGTCTTTGTCGCAAACAAACCTAGTAAAAGCTCAACGGCAGATAAACCTGCTGCTCAAGCAACAAACGGTATGCAAGTCTTCACTAAACTCGCCAAAGCTAAGAAATTTGATGCTACGAAAGTAAAAGAATTGAAAGTTGAAGAACTTAAAGCTGGAAACGGCGATGTGGTTGCTGAAACTGACACGATTAAAGCTAACTACACTGGTTGGAACGCTAAGGGTGTCATCTTTGACTCAACTAAAAAATCTGCAGATGCACCGCTTGCGCCGATCGAGTTTCCATTAACAGGTGTTATTCCTGGTTGGACAAAAGGCTTGTCTGGTAAAAAAGTGGGCGGTATCTACAAATTGACAATCCCAGCAGATATGGCTTACGGTAACCAAGCACCATCAGCTGAAACATCTGGCCCACTTGAATTCGTTGTCGAAATCATTTCTAAAAAATAAGATCCCCGACGTTTCAAAATTAAAATGACAGGTTAGCTATCCGCTAACCTGTCATTTTTAATTTCACTTACTCATTCAAAAGAAATGAATAAAAATCCCAGCGATAGAAAAGTAGATAAAAACACTGGTTAAATCTGACATGGTTGAAATAAAAGGTCCTGAAGCAACAGCAGGGTCGAACCCTAACCGATCCATAGCAACGGGAATCAAAGAGCCTGCTAAATTTGCAACGGTAATCGCACAGAACATGGCAACACCAACCGCGAGGCCAAGAATCATATTGCCTTTCCATAGACTGACCACGAGAAAAACAGTCAGACCGGTCACTGCTCCAGTCACTAACCCCGTCGCAATTTCTGCCAAAATCAAACTAAAGAAGGACCGATTACCCTCATCATTGAGTGATATTCTACGAACAGAGACTGCGAGGGACTGCGTCCCAGCATTCCCGGCTGTTCCGGTAATCAAACTGATAAAAATTGCCAGAACAGAGGCCTTGCTCACCAAGCCATCAAAGTGGTCAATCAGACTTGCCGTTCCCATTCCCAAAAATAAGAGTGCGACAAGCCAAGGTAAGCGTTTTGCGGCAGACTGGACTGGGTTTTGATTGACATTATCTGTATTGACACCCGCCAAACCTGAGTAATCACTTTGCGCTTCATCATCAATAACGTCGATGATGTCATCGACAGTAACAATTCCCAACATGATATTATCATGGCTAACAACTGGTAATGCAAGCAGGTCATAATCCCTAAAATAGCGAGCGACTCGTTCTTGTGGCTCTTCAACATCAACTTTAATAATATGTTCATTGACAATATCTGAAATCAATGTGTCATCATGAGAAATCAAGAGACTCCGTAAAGAAATCACCCCCAGGAGTTGTTTGTCATTATCCAACACATAGACATAATAAATCGTTTCCGCATCTTCAGCTGTTGCTTTGATAACCGTCATGGCAGAGCTGACAGTTTGATTGGCCACAACAGCAACGAACTCCGTTGTCATCAATGAACCGGCAGTTTCCTCATCATAATGCATGAGGTTACGAATCTCAGTCACATTTTCTGGGGTCATCTGTGAAAAGATAGCTCTGCGTTCTCGTTTAGTCAGATTCGTTAAGATATCTGCTGCATTATCTGACGACATGTCATCAAACATCGCTGATAAATATTCAGGTGAAATTTCCTTGAGATAAGGTTTAATATCAACTTCATCAAAATCAATATTCTCAAAAATCTCTGACAATTCCTGAGGTGACAAAATACTATAAAGCTCTATACGCTCGTCATCTGCAAAATCCAGATAAAATTGCGTCTGATCATAAATATGGTGATCCAGAAAAGCTTCTCGGAACTCCCTAATTTCATTATGCTCTAGGAGTTCTTGTAAATTTTCGAAAACATCTTGTGTCATCAAATCTTCATTATTCATTTATATTAAGGACCCCTTTCTACGATTTCACTTCTTGTGATATCTTGAAACTCGACCCACGCTAGCGCTCTTACCAAACGAGGTCAATCACGAACTTTGGTCCGCTCAAAGTCTTTCCTATTTGTTAGTTGTATTACCAATTAAACAAATTAAAACTGTACATCAACCATAAGTTGATGTACAGCTGTTAATTACTTTGTACATTGGCCTATCGTTGAACTTTAGCACTATACGGCGTAAGAAAAATTCTAGCTACATTGACATTGACCTTCCCGATCACATCTGTTTAACCTGCTTGGCGTCTCTCGACATTTCGCGGCTGTAGCATATTTCCAGTATAGGAGCCTCATCTAACAATGATTGTATTTGAAACAAAGTATAGTTAACTATACTCTGAAAAAGTGGGCAACTCATGCATTTTAGGTATTAGGTCTAATACATAGACCTTTGTGTCTTATCTGACTACCTAGATACCTTTTTATTGTATCACTTTCCATTCTGCTTGGCTAGATATTTACATGAGAAAATTCATTTTTTACTGAAATAGAATATGTTTGACTACCGTTCAGAGCATTTGTCACCCCTTGAAATATCATGACAGTATTCGCATTCTCACCTCTTTACTAACCCTTGTTTTATCAAGTTTAAAAATAAGGGCTATTTTCAAAAAAACTTAATTTAACTACTGATCCACAAGCATCATCTCACTGCCACTTCCTAAAAGAAATTAGTTTGAGACTTCCTAACAACACTACCGCAATCAAAAATATCAAACATCATTTTTTGTGAAAAAGGATTCTCTAAATGATAATCTAAGTGAAGTGATTATCTAAAACTGTCGACACCATAAAAATGGATTCACATAGACAAAAAAACTCTCGCTTACAATGACGAGAAGTCCTTTTGGTGATTAACATTCTTTTAAGTCTATTCTAAAAGTAACCGCATATCCCGCGGTAATGATGATTCTAACACAATCATTTCATCTGTAAATGGATGTTTAAAACTAAGAAAGTGACAATGCAAAGCTTGACGTGACATCTTATCACGCTTGCCCCCATATAAATCGTCTCCCAATAAAGGCGCACCCAAATGCGCGAAATGAACCCGAATTTGGTGCGTCCGACCTGTATGTAGTTGAATATCTACTAGAGTAAAATGTGGCTGTGAGCGAACAATCTCGTAAGATGTATGTGCGAATTTAGCAGTTGGATGCTCGACATCTACTACTGCACGCTCAATAATTGACCCCTCTTTACGACCAATTGGCAGCTGAATTTCAGCAGATTGTTCAAGTTTCTCAGATGTATGGACTAAAGCAAAATAGCGCTTCGTCACGCTTTTTTTCTGTAACATCTTATCTAGCAAACTGTGAGCATAACCGTGCTTGGCAAAAAGCATGAGACCCGATGTATCTTTATCTAGTCTTGTAACCACGTGTACTTTTTGGTTTTCATAATCTTGTGCTTTTAAATAGCCGGCAACATAATTACTCATCGTGCTATCTGGATAATTCACGCCTGTGACACTAGCAACCCCCGCGGGCTTATCAAGTACAAGAAAATGGTCATCTTCATAGACAATAGTCAAGGGCATTTCTTGCTGTTTCAAGGTCACTGTGGCTGTTTCAGCAGGAATATGGATACTTATGACTTCGCCCTCAGATACGCTATAAATAGCGTTTTGTTTGACACCATTGACCCCTAAATCACCACCGTCAAACTTGATTTTAGCTAATAAATTTTTAGAAATACCGTGTTGTTTGAGCAAAGTTTTTAATAAGATACCGTCTTGCGTCGCATTGACTGTGAAATCGAATCTCATTTGACTTCACCAATGAAGGAATTTTTGACACGGTGCCAGAAACCAGTATGCCTCCCATTGACAAAGGAAATCTCGCCGCCGTCCAGACTATATGTCACAGAAGCGATTTGATCATAAAAGTATTCTAGCTGATCCACCGTTAATAAATAATCATCAGCATTTTCAAGCTCAATCGTGACTGTATCTTTTTCAGCAATAATCATCGGTGCCCCCAGTGTGCGGTAGACCAGATTATTCAGAGAGGCAACCTCCGTCACTTGAAAGGCGTGAACCCGAGGATGCATGACCGCGCCACCAATTGACTTGTTATAAGCTGTTGAACCTGTCGGCGTTGAGACAGACAAACCGTCACCGCGGAATTTTTCAAAAAGAAAATCTGAAATCTTGACATCCGCGACCAAGGTCTTGGAAGCTCGCTTAATAACTGATTCGTTCAAGGCTAAATGCGTCTTGAGACGACCATCAGTAAAATGAATTTGTACCTTCAAGAGTTGGTATTTGAAGGCTTCTTCTGGTTTTTCATTTTGAATTGCTGCAACGACCTGTTCCAATTCATGCTCTTGAAAATCTGCATAAAAGCCTAGGTGGCCGGTGTGAACACCAATAAATCGGACTGTTTCTAATTTTGATTCATAATAATGAAGTGCTGCAAGTAGCGTGCCATCGCCACCGACAGAGATAATAATCTCTGGATTTTCTTCATCAAAAATAAACCCGGCTTCTAGGCATAAAGCTTCCAATGCTGATGCAATGGCCTGGGTTTTTTTATAAGCATTCTTAACAATCCAAATCTTTTTACCAGTTGTGTTCTTCATCAAAATCATCCCGATTTTCTACACCATCATCAACTTTACGCCGTGATGGATTAAACAAAAGCTGAGCTTCTTGAATTTCTTCTCGAATGGTACTCATTTCTTCGTCTAAAGCATAAGCAATTTTAGCTGAGACAGCTAAACGTTTCCGAAGTTCATCAGGAAAAGCACCTTGATATTTATAATTAAGCGAATGTTCAATTGTCGCCCAAAAATTCATAGCCAAGGTCCTAATCTGAATTTCTGCCAATATATGTTTTCGACCGTCAACCATTTCAACTGGATACTCAATAATCACATGATAACTGCGATAACCCGATTCCTTTTGATTGTTGATATAATCACGTTCTTGAACAATTTTAAAATCTTTACGCTGGCGCAACAAATTTAATACTTCTTCTACATCTTCTACAAATTGCACCATCACGCGCACACCTGCAATATCTTGCATTTCTGCAATATTCTCAGGTTTAAATCCGCGCAAACGTGCCTTGTTCTTGATAGATTCAGCAGGTTTGACACGACCCGTCACAAATTCAATCGGCGAATGACGATTTTGCTTTTGATATTGTTTACGCGCGCCACGTAGTTTAATTTTAAGTTCTCCGACCGCTTGAATATACGGATCAAGAAAGGTTTCCCAGTTAAATTTTTCTGTCATAATGTGGTCTGGATAGCGCATTTTTACTAGATATGACTTGATTGCCGACATTTCTTATCAAGCTATTCTGAACTCATGACATGACTTGTGAAACAGCTAGATAGATACAGACGCTGTCTGTATCCTTCAATCACAAATGACTAGCTCTAAACTCCCCCATATCCTAGTGGTAAAACTTGCTATCTCTCCTTTTTTAGTACAATAAATTCAATATTTCTTACTTATTTTACCATAAAATAAATACAAGCGCCAACGCCGGAGTACCCTTTCAAGCGCAGACAATCTAACGAATTAACTAAGACAATTAAGGCTTAGGCTTGAATTTGGAAGGAGCCCGATACACCCTACAGTTCGCGCAATGCGTCAGTTTACCTGATACAAGCTATAATGGTAGTTGACAAAAAAGCTAACAAATTTTAAAATAGCTCTAAACTACTATTTATCGGTTTTTTTAGATAATACCCAATTCAACCCTAAACCATAAAAAAGAGGAGTGCCATGCAAACTAATCTTGAAATTGAATATAAAACATTACTCAGCTTATCCGAGTTTGATCAGCTAGGTAAACGGTTTAGCCACATTGCCCCCGTCCGCCAAACCAATCATTACTTTGATACACCTGAGCTTGGATTACGAGGCAATAAATTATCCTTACGCATTCGTACTTTTGATAATGCAGCTGAAATGACGCTCAAAATCCCACAAAAAGTTGGTAATTTAGAGCATAATATCGCTTTGACCTCAGAAGAGGCTATGGCGATTTTAGCGACCAAAACACTCCCTCAGAACTGTGTCAATATCCAAAGCATCCTTGAGATTTTAAAAAGCTACGAGATTAATCTCTCTGATATTCATGTTCTAGGCTCGCTCACAACGACGCGACGCGAATATAAGACCAATATTGGTCTCATGGCACTAGACAAAAATGAATATTCAGGTAGATTGGATTACGAATTGGAATTAGAAGTCGCCGATGCACTAAGTGGCGAAAAAAACTTCAATCATTTTTTAAAAGACAATCAGATTGAGTATCGTTACGCCCGTAGCAAAGTTGTCAGATTTTTAGAATCTATCGGTAAAATGTCTTAAATTTATAAATAACATCAAAATAACACCTTTCCTTCCCTAACCCCTTTAACAAAAGCGTTGCGATCGTTTTCTCACTTATTTCCATATCAAATTACTTTAGTATTAGCCGATATTCTGGTAAAATAATAGTAGTATATACATCGAAAAAACTTTTTTTCTATTCCCTTCTCTTTGACACGCTATATCTTAGGGCAGTGACATGGTTCATCTGCCTTATTGATATACTCGTTTAACCAAAAAAGTAATACACTTTCGACTATTTTCAGTTAAACGAGTATAACTAGCTTAAACATTTTATTGGAATTTTATACTTTTTCAGATGACAGACTATTAAGAAATTCAGGTATGATCATGACAAGTGAAATCCAACACTACTTTACACTATTTAATGACGATTTCAGCTATTTTGAAACAGAGCTACACGACTGGTTCCTAAACCCCGTTGTTACACCAAAAACAATAAGAAAAATTCGTGACACCTACCAATTAACTAAAGATGTCACGACTTATAATGCCGTCCTTGACCGAGTTTATAAGGCTACTCTAGATTTTCTGACTGTCAGTTTTGCTGGGCGACATACAGGACGTCGTTTCCTTCTCGCACTTCAAGCTGAAATGGTTGGCAAAACCCCACTTGATTATAATAATCAAGTGCTTTTCAAAATCCTACATCAAATCGACTTCAGCATCTCCGATTTTGTCAAACATTTTCCCTACGCTAGGGCAAGCCTAGTACGTAATCAACGTAATTTCCATTCAGAAAAACTAAGCACGCTACCGACAACTTTCATTTACTTTAAAGACGAAGCCATCAAAATCGAGCAACGCCCACAAAGTCAAATTTTTGATTATTTAGATCAAAAAGCAGTTGAACTTTAAAGTTCAACTGCTTTTTTTATCTCTTCATTTTTAACTTCTTTTATCGTTTCTTGAAAAGCACTTGAAAAATCTCGATTCAACTGATCAAATTCAGAAACCTTAACAGATTTTACAAAATGCAAATCCATCAATTTAGGTACAACCTCGTCAAGCATTGCCGTATCGACATACAAAAGTGCGTAACGAGCTTTTTTACTGCTATAACTCAAATCTCCAAATCGACTTAGCTGACGCACATATTTATAACTACTATAAAAAACATAAATGGCAGTCCTACCTACAATATCAAGCGGAGGAATCGCCGTCTTTTCAAACTCAGTGGTGATGGCCATGGTGACCTCCTTTCTTTAAGGGAAGATTTTCGTCAACAACAATTGCATCAGAAATCACACCCGAAATCGCCTTAGCTAAATCAGAAAGCGACATCTGCACATCATTTTCTGCTATTTTATACTGGTAAATGGTATCAGTCATCAAAATTTCCTGCTGCAAAGCGCGAATTTCTGGTCGATAGGTGATGTAAGCTCTGTTTTCTTCTAAGGTCTGTAATTTTTGTTGTAGCACAGCATCTGATTCAAAGGCTAGCTTTCGAGCCTTAAAATCAGCCACTACAGTCAATTTTATGAAGGCATCTGACACCCTATCCGCCAGCTCATCTAATTCTATTATTTTTTCATCAATTATCAACATTAGTTTCATTATATCAAAAATTGGTGATTCTGACCAACCATCAAAAGAGTTTGAGACAAAACTTGTCAAACAACCTGATGATTCATTGAAAACAATACATCATCGGTAAAAATAAGTTGTTGTCGTGATAAACTCGTGTTTTTTCAGCGAATAGTACACAAAAAGAGAAAAGTAACCAAGCAAGGTTACTTTTCTCTTTTAATGACTGAGGCCTTTTATCCCAGCATCTCTTCATATCTCTTATTTTAAATCATTACGATTCATGATTTCATCAATAAAACCGTATTCTAAAGTTTCTTCTGCTGACATCCAACGGTCACGTTCAGCATCTTTATGGATTTTATTAATCGTTTGACCAGAATTTTCAGCCAAAATTCTTTCCAATGTTTTACGAGTTCTTGACAAGTGGTCAGCAACGATTTGCATATCTGTTTGTTGCGTACCGCCACCAGTACCACCCATTGGTTGGTGAATCAAGTATTCAGCATTCGGCAACATGAACCGTTTACCTTTAGCCCCTGAAGACGCGATAATTGTTCCCATAGACGCAGCAACGCCCATGACAATTGTCTGAACATCTGATTTGATGAAATTCATCGTATCTACAATCGCAAGACCTGCAGAGACTGACCCACCAGGTGAATTGATATAGAGATAAATGTCTTTAGTTGAATCTTGTGCATCTAGGAATAAAAGTTGCGCAATGACTGCATTAGCCATATTGTCTTCTACTTCACCTGTCAACATAATGATTCTGTCTTTCAAAAGACGTGAGTAGATATCATACGCGCGTTCACCGCGGCTTGATTGTTCAATGACTGTAGGAATGAGTGCCATGTGATTAACTCCTTTATTTTCTTTATTATGAATTCTATTATAGCGCATTGGTCAAAAATGGTCAAAGATTTAGACCGCATGCCCGTACCTGCGTTATGCTTTCCTTATTATAGCAAAAGTCATCCTTTTTTTCCGATACAAAGTCCGTTTGACCCCTAGAAAAAAACGCTGACAGCAGCGTTTTAATTTTAAACATTAATAATCAGTAATTTCTCACGCGTCATTGATTCAATCGTTCGAGAAATGCCATGCACGCCCATGCCTGAATTTTTGACACCTAAGAATGGAAAATGGTCAGGGCCACGTTCTGTCCGGCCGTTAATTTGGACAGAACCCGCCTCTATTTTTTCAGCAATGGCAACAGCACGTGAAAAGTTTTGTGTAAAGACTGATGCCTGCAAGCCATATTCAGAGGCATTGGCAATCTCTATGGCTTCGTCGTCTGATGCCACACGAATAATCGGCAACACTGGACCGAAAGGTTCTTCCCAAGCCAAACGCATATCTGTCGTCACATGATCAAAGAGGGTCGGATAAATCAAATTATCTTCACGCTTATTGCCAACAAGTAACTCAGCACCTGCAGCAATGGTATCTGTAATGAGACCTTGGACGTAATCAGCCGCCCCTTCGTTAATCAATGGCACAATAACAGGGTTATCTATCGGCATGCCGACTGAGAGTTTTTCTACTTCCACTTTCAATTTTTCAGAAAGTTCATCAGCCACAGTAGCATGGACCAAAACGCGCTTAATCGCTGTACATCTCTGACCTGAGTAGCTAAAAGCGCCACTCATGATTTCAGATACGGTCTTATCAATATCCGCATCCTCACAGACGATAGCTGGATCCTTACCACCCAACTCAAGAACCATCGGTTTCATGGTTGAAAAGCTCGACAAATGACGCCCAGTCGTCGCACCACCAGTAAATGAAATCATGTCAATCCCATCATGTTCGCTAACGTAATCGCCAATGTCTGAGCCCTTGCCAGTGATTAACTGCAAAATATCCGCTGGAAAACCAACTTTGTCGAAAGACTCAATGAGTTTAACTGCAGAAATTGCACCTTGTGTCGCTGGTTTAAAGACAACGGCGTTACCGGCGATTAATGCGGGTGCGAGTTTCGCAACGGATAAATTAACCGGATAGTTAAAAGGAGAAATCGCAAGCACCGTCCCAAGAGGAATCCTTTTGATGATGGCGAATTTATTTTTAGAGCCTCCTGGGTAGTTGGCACCTGACATCGCAGCATCATTAGTATGAATGAATTCTTGTACGGTATAACGGATGAATTCGGCCGTTCTTGTCACTTCTTTCACCGCATCATTCCAGGTTTTACCGACTTCCCGCATAATCATCTGAGCAATCTCTTCTGCATCTATTTCTAGTTGATCTGCCCATTTATTTAAAAGGTCTGCCCGTTTAAATAAATCAGTATCTGCCCAAACTTTTTGCGCTGCTTTTGTGGCAGCAATAGCTACGTCAGCCTCTTCTTTTGAAATAGCTTGAACGCGACCAATAACACTTTGGTCATATGGACAGATAATCTCAATCAAATTACCGGAAGTAGACTGGACAAATTGGCCACCAACATAATACTTATAATTTGTAATTTCACTCATAACTTCTCCTTTGTACTTACCTCTAAAACAAAACGGCATCTAAACACTGTTTATTTTTCGGTATTAGTAGCTATTGTAAAATATTTCACAGAATTTGTCAACTGAATTTTCTGAAAATAATAAACTTTTAAATTATTGACTTCCGTCCCAATAGTTTTCTAGACGATGCATTCTCTATCTTTGAATGATAGCTTTATTTTTTCAATATAATACGAAATCGGTAAAATCACACTTGCTAATGAAATAAGAGACAGGGATACAATAGCCCTGTCTCTTCTATTACTTATATTTGCCATGTGCTATGTGCTACACGACATGTCTATCCCCTGTATCAATCTTCGCGCTTAAATGCCTGTTCCCGCAATTTTTGCAAGCGATTTTCCCGTTTTTTTGTCAAATCACGAACGGCACCACGTGGGATAATATCTTCATAAGAAACCTGACTTTCAGCGCTCTGTCCATCAAACTGTTTCAAATAATCCATGACCTCCCGTACAATGGCAGTTGGTGTTGAGGCACCAGCAGTTACCGCGACTGTCGCATCTTCTGGCAACTGTGTTAGCCATTCTGGCTTAATCTCCGATACATCTGCCACACGGTGAGCAGGCACACCTGCTTGATTTCGAGAGACTTCTGCTAGGCGATTTGTATTATTCGAACGTGGGTCACCAACGACGATTGTTAAATCACACCCGACCGCCTGCTCAGCAACAGCCTCTTGACGTTCAGATGTTGCTTGACAAATATCACTATGTGCCACGACTTGTGGAAATTTCTCATGTACCGCTGCCATGATATCCGACACATCCCACATGCTCATTGTCGTCTGATTAGTCATGAAAACTTTACCCGTTAGCTCAAGCGCTTCTAAATCTTGTAAATTAGACAAGAGATGAATACGGTCTGGATCAATCCCTAATACACCTTCTGGTTCCGGATGTCCTTTCTTGCCAATGTAGATGACCTCATAACCATCTGCCAAGTGTTTCTTGACAATTTCATGCGTAATCAAAACATCAGGACAACTCGCATCGACTACCGTTAAGCCTTTTTCAGCGGCTCGTTGTCTCACGGCGTCAGAAATACCATGTGCTGTAAAAATCACCGTCCCATGGTCAATAGTCTCTAAAATCGCTAGGCGGTTTTCACCGTCTATCGTCTGCACCCCGATTTTTTCGAAACTTTCCGTCACATGGTGGTTGTGCACGATCATGCCTAAAATATAAATAGGGCGCGGTAAATCTGGACTTTTCGCAACATTCTTGGCAATAACCATAGCGTCGATAACACCGTAACAATAGCCCATAGGCGTGATATGTTTAATCTTCATAAAATTTTTTTATACCCGTTTTCGTTTTTTGATAAGCCGAAAATTTTTTTAAGCTGTATAATAGTATTATAAACTATTTCCTAACATTTTGGAGGACACTGACATGTCAAAAATTTACGACAATATTACAGATTTAATTGGCGATACACCCATCGTCAAATTGCATCATGTTGACGACGACTCGGCTGATGTTTATCTCAAGTTAGAGGCCTTTAATCCTGGCGGATCTGTCAAAGACCGTATCGCCTTGAACATGATTCGTGCCGCTGAGGCTGACGGTTCCCTCAAACCTGGCGGCACCATCGTAGAGCCAACTTCTGGGAACACTGGGATTGGACTCGCTTTCGTTGGCGCAGCACTTGGCTACAAGGTCATCATCGTCCTCCCTGAAACCTTTTCAATCGAACGCCGTCGCCTCATCCAAGCTTACGGCGCAGAACTCGTCTTAACCCCTGCTGCTGGTGGCATGGGCGCTGCCATTGCCAAAGCCAAAGAACTGGCTGAAGATAACGGCTACTTCTTACCCTTGCAATTTGAAAACCCAGCCAATCCACGCATTCACGAAGAAACGACCGGCCCTGAAATCATCGCCGCCTTTGGCGAAAATGGTTTAGATGCCTTTGTGGCAGGTGCTGGCACTGGTGGTACTATATCAGGTGTGTCACATATCCTCAAAAAAGCTAATCCGAATATCGGCATCTATGTCGTAGAAGCTGATGAATCAGCGGTCTTTTCTGGTGAGAAACCGGGACCACATAAAATTCAAGGCATCTCACCAGGTTTCGTCCCTGGCACACTGGATACCAAATCTTACGATGAGATTATCCGCGTAACCTCTGACGATGCCATTGCTGCTGGTCGTGTCATTGGCGGACAAGAAGGCTTCTTGCTCGGCATTTCAGGCGGTGCAGCTGTTCACGCAGCCAAACAAGTCGCCAAGAAACTCGGCAAAGGTAAAAAAGTGCTAGCTGTCGCCCCTGACAATGGGGAACGCTATCTCTCTACTTTCCTTTATGACTTTGGAGAGTAAACTTGTCAATTAAAGTTATTAAAACCACCAAATGAGGCGGTTTTTTTGTGGACTGAAATGGCCTATTCCCTTTTTAAATTTTTAGTGATAACTCGTACAAAAAAGCAAATCACATCAATCTGTGACTTGCTTTTGCATTGTAATCAACACCTCGTGTTAATTAATCTAATTGGATTGATAAAGCAGCGTGAACAGGAAAACTGCCTTTCACATCAACGCGGCTATTGTAGATGTCACCGTTGACCACAACGCCAGCTCGACCAAAGTAGTCACCAGCCGACCGTAGCCAAAAGAAAGAATCGAGAGCACCAACAGTTTGAAAATCTAGTAAAGTACTGTAATAGCCTGTATCATTAAATGTACTTTTATCTAGGGTTTGAATGTCACCATAGCTTAATGCAAAAGCTTGTTTACTGCCACCAAGACTTGTCGCAAATCGAGTATCTGTGTACCAGTCTCCCCACCACCATTGATCGTAAGTATTCCCATTACCAGTAAATGCTGGAGAACTCGCGAATGCCGAAAATATCGGATTATTGAGGCTGACTGCTTGAACATAGTTTTCGTAATCCGAGCCATTAATTTTATTAGCATAGTAACAGTCAATCACGTATTTAAGATGACTTTCACCATAACCAGTTGAGGTCGTGCCATCAAGGAAATAAGTAAGTGAGGTGTTGTGAAATTTAACATAAAAATCGTTATCTCCAGTTTCTTGAGCAGTTATGGCTTTTTCTTGGAGGACAAGTGCTTGATTGTCATTAGTAGCATCTGTATCCATATCTGCTTTTAGAATGCGCCACCAGCTATTAGAAAGCCAAACCCTATCAAATCGTGTGCCAAGCACCCCATCTTCATGGCCTGCTAGCTCTGCAATTAGAAAACCCCATTTCGCATAAAGCGTGATATCTGCTGTAATTGGGGTGTCAAAATCGAAAGGCGTTGTCAATGCCTCATCTGTATACCAATTTTTAAAAGTAAAATCATGCGCTGATGCATCCCCAGCAGCTGTGACGTTTGGTGTGGCATCATCTTTTGCTGGATCAGATGGTTTTGAAACCGTGTCACCATAGGTTACTGTTGCTGATGATACATCTGAACCGCCCTTACTGTTAAATGTCACAGTGTAAGTTTTAGGCGTTGTTTTACCATAAAAGGTTTTGTCACCTTTGTCATCTTTGGCGATACTTGTGATGACATCACCTGTACAATCCTTATTGTCATACCAGCCTGAGAAGATTTCAGTCACATCTGTTGGAATTGGTAAGTAAGTCGTGTTGACACCTGCGATGTAGCCATCTGGCTTATACTTCTCACCTTTGACTTCTTTATCATTGATATAATAAGTAATCGTGAAGTTGTTAGAGACACCTGGCTCACCTTTGTCGCCCTCAAAATCGCCCTCGGCTGCTAAGTGGAACACATGGGTTGTACCAGCCAGCTCAACCGCATGATTACGTACTTCATCACGATGATGATAGGTCTTTTCTGCCGCATTGACAGTCGCTGCGCTGCCTAGTCCTGCGATAAGCAAGACTAATGCCAGTAAATTTTTAGCGGCTTTGCGATGTTTGATAGCGATAATAAGCACTGCTGCTAATACGCCCAGACCAAGCACCATCAAAACTGGGGTCATTTTTTCACCAGTTGACGGCAATGATGTGCTAGTTTTTGTTGCCGTGTTGGTAGCACCTGTCGTCGATAAGTTGCCTGTCGTTGGCAGTGGCGTTGTGGTGACCGTGCCGTCAGTTTTTCGACTGACTTGATACGTTTTCGCGTCACCCGCTTTTAGCGTGCCCACGTTAACCGTGACTTTTTTCGTATCCTTATCGTGGAAAATCGTGGGTAAATCAGCCTCAAAGGTCACATTGGTGCCCGTTTTACCGCTGATATTCTTAATCGTCAAGTCGGCGATTTCAGCACCTGACTTGCTGTCTTTGTTTTCGACGACGGTCAGCTCAAAATGATCTGAACCTCCTGTGTCTGCGGCATGTGCGAGACTTGGAAAATTCAGGATAAAAATCATCCCGAGTGCCAACATCAGCGCACTGAGTTTTTTAAGTGTTGTGGTCATCATCATTCTCCCTCTAATCTAATCAAATAGATCTAATGAATTGCTAATTAACGAAACAAAAACTGAACCCTGTTAAGCGCAGACTAAAAGTCTCCCCCTAACAGGG
>Ga0334895_1000979_pt1 | contig 32955 bp, 31 predicted proteins | sample GraSluR3_MG_7_FD_207229 | JGI IMG/M metagenome (GOLD analysis project Ga0334895, IMG submission 207229) | Sludge microbial communities from methane-producing bioreactor in Wageningen University, Netherlands - Granular Sludge_31_05-R3 | ecosystem: Engineered > Bioreactor > Anaerobic >... | reverse complement strand
AATCTCTGACTGACTGTTTACTTTTGATTGATAAATCATTCATAATTTCAGAAACACTTCTAATTCCATTTAGGTAATCTTTAACAGCTTTTATTTTTTCTTCGGTAGAGCATTTGGCCTTTCTCCCCAAAAAAACACCTCCTAAGTAGATTTGGTTATTTACCTTGTCTACTTAGGAGGTATCATATCATTTTAACCCGAGCTGTTTTTTTAATGAGGAAAAATGATATAATCATTATTAAGAGGAGGTATGAAATGAATATCAGATATGGTTTATTAATGCCACATCCGCCTATTATCATTCCCGACATAGGACGTGGAGAAGAGAAGAAAATCAGGAGAACTCGCGACTCAATGAAACTAATGAGTGAAGAAATCAACAGAATTAACCCGGAAACAATTGTGTTGATTACACCACATGGCAATTTATTCAGAGATGCGATTTCGGTTAGTTATGATGATGTTTTAGAAGGTGACTTTGGAGCATTTGGTTATTCTGGTTTAAACATGTCTTTTGGAAATGACATAGCTTTTGTTGATCGAATACTTAAAATGGCATTGGAGAACAATATACCGGCTGTGAAAGTGGATGATTCTTTAAAGAGGGACTACCTATTGGATTCCAGACTAGATCACGGGGCGCTGGTTCCACTACACTTCATTAGTAAGAACTATCCTTTCTTTAAACTTGTCCATATTACATACGGTCTGTTGTCTAGCGAAACGCTGTATGAATTTGGAATGATCATAAAAAAAGCAGCTAAGAACTTAAACAGAGAGACCATTGTCATAGCAAGCGGAGATTTATCACATCGGCTAACTAAAGATGCTCCAGCAGGATATAAAGAAGAAGGAAAAGTATTTGATGAGAGTATGATGAGATACCTAGAAAAGGATGATCGTGTTTCTATATTGACATTTGATGAAAAACTTGCAGAAAAAGCCGCAGAATGTGGCTTGCGATCTGTACAAATGATGTTGGGATCCTTGGATGGATTAGAGACCGAGAACAGAGTTTTATCATATGAAGGCCCATTTGGAGTAGGCTATGGGTGTGTAGAACTCAAAGTAAAGGGAATGCAGCTAGGTGGAGATGTTTTAGAAGAAATTAAGAATGCAAAAAAAATGAAACAAGAAAAGAGACGTCAATCAGAACATCAAATGGTTAAACTGGCAAGAAAAGCCTTGGAAACGTATGTGCTGGAAGGAAGGAAGTTGTCTTTGATTGAGGCACCATTGGAAGAAGGTGTCATGAATGAAATTCAAGCGGGAACATTCGTCTCAATCAAAAAAAATGGAGAGTTGAGAGGATGTATAGGCACCATTTTCCCAACAAAAGAAATAGTAAATGAAGAAATCATAGAGAACGCTATCAATGCAGGGTGTTATGATCCAAGATTTCAGCCTGTTGAAAAAAGTGAACTGGACCAGCTGACTTACTCCGTTGATATTCTGGGGAAACCCGAAAAAATCAATACAAAAGAAATGCTTGATCCCCAAGAGTATGGCGTAATTGTGACATATAAAGAGAAAAAAGCTTTGTTGTTGCCAAACTTAGAAGGGATTGATACGGTGGAAGAACAATTGCGTATTGTGCTAAAGAAAGCAGGAATTAGCAAAGATGATGAGTTTGAAATGGAGAGATTTAGAGTTGTCCGTTATCAATGAGGTTGAATTATGAGAGAAGCATTGTATTGGACCAGAGAAAAAAACAATCAAACCAAATGTAGATTGTGCCCTCATGAGTGTTTGATCATGCCGGAGGGAAAAGGAATATGTGGTGTTAGAGAGAACAAAAAAGGTGTGCTTTACACAAAAAACTATGGACTAATTTCATCTATTGGGATTGATGCGATTGAAAAGAAACCACTGTACCACTTTAAACCAGGAACAGAGATCTATTCCATAGGAAGTATAGGATGTAGTTTTACCTGCAGTTTTTGTCAAAATTATAGAATTGCAAAAGAAAGGCCAGAGCATATGCTTGTCATGAAACCAGAAGAGGTGATCGAAAAAGTACTTGAGAAGCGTTTAAGTGCGATTGCTTTTACTTACAACGAACCAACAGTTTGGTATGAGTATATGTATGATATTGCAAAGCTTGCTAAAGAAAACAACTTGTCTACGGTGTGTGTCACGAATGGGTTTATATCGTTAGAGCCGTTGAAAAAGCTGGTTGATTTGATAGATGCTTTTAATGTTGATTTAAAGTTTTTTGAAGAAAATGACTATAGAAGACTATGTGGAGGTAGTTTGGGTCCTGTTTTGAAAAGCATAGAATTTATAGTAGGGAAAAGTCATTTGGAAGTGACTAACTTAGTCATCGAAGGAGAGAACGACCAGATGAAGGAGATAAACAAGCTTGCAAAATGGCTTGGAGAGTTGAGTCCTAGTATTGTTTTGCATTTGAGTCGATATTTTCCAACTTATAAAATGACAAATCCTCCAACAAAAATTGAGACACTTATTGAAGCTAAATCAACTGCAAAAAGGCATTTAAAATATGTTTATATAGGAAATGTTCCAGGATTAAAATAGAGTGACTTCAAAAGTCACTCCCTTTTTTTATCACAGCATCCATTTTCGATATAATGTAATCATAACCACCAGATCCATGAGGTATATTGCAACCACTACAGTCTTTTATTCGATTATTTTTTACAAAATTGCCGCCGCATTTGTCTTTGAGCATATAAAGGGGGCAAAAACAGAATAAGCAATTGAATTTGTCTTCGGGGATATTTTTGTGACAGGGGAAGTATTCACACTGTTTATTTTGCATAAAAGAAAAATTATTTGCCATAAAGACCTCCTTGAAGTTTTAATGCATTTACTATATCAAAATATCTTTGGGAAATCCAGCAAAAAAGGTGTCAGAAGAAGAGTCAACTTTGCAGGATTCATACAAAGAATGCATTCATTTTTATAGGACTCAAATGAAAAACATGATATAATCAGTTATAACATACGGCGCATTGGAATGAAAATACTAGCATAAAGCCTCGCACGGTTGAATAAAAAAATAAAGGGGTTGTCTATGAGTTTTTCTAATTATTTACTGTTAGGTTTGGTCTATTATATTGGGAGCGCCAGCATTCTAACTCTAGGGGTGGGTTTTTTCACACTGAATCGACCTATTTTTGCGGGATTATTGGCGGGTCTTGTATTGGGAGAGCCCCAATTAGGTCTTTTGGTTGGTGCAGTTGCGAACTTGCTATTTGCCGATTACAAATCTAGTAAGAGGGCGCTAGATGGAGATCCTGTCTTGATGGGAATAATTGCCGCGGTATTGGCAGTACGTTTGAGCATTACACCAGCAGCAGCATTAGCAATAGCTTTTCCGTTTAGCCTCATAGGGTTGGCTGTATCTCGTGGCAGGTTAAACTTTAACCAAAAGTGTGCTCATATACTAAAAATTAAAATGGGAAAGCGGTTCACAAATGGATTGACCAAATACAATATTTTGATTCCTCAAGTATTCTTGCTTGGGCTGACAGTGACAAGTGCATCTGTTATACTCTTGGTGACTTATTCTTTGAGTGCAACGGCATTGGGAATGTTGCCTAAGCTTGAAATTGCATTCAACACGGTAGGGATTCTACTAGTTATGTTGGCAGCTGCTTCGGCAACGCTATGGTTCAAATCAAGATATAATATTCTAATTTTTGCAATAGCCTATTTAGTATCTGTATTCTTAAGCTTTGACATATATTTGGTCCTGATTGTTTTATTATTGTTTAGCATTCAGAAGTTAGCTGTCAAAGATTCTGAAAAAAGAAAACAGAAACGTATTCAAAACAAAGATCTTATCAAAAGCTGGTTCATTTGGATGAATTTTTCAGACTCTTGCTTCAATTTTGAATTTGCTCAAGGCATCTCTTTTTGCCAAAGCATCAAACCTGCTTTGAATAGGATATATAAAGGAGATAGAGAGGGCAGAGAAGCTGCTACTATTAGACATTTCGATTTTTTCAAAGGAGATCCAATTCTTAGCACATCTGTTATTGGACACATGATTGGGGTAGAAGAAAAGAAAGCTTCAGATAAACGCATCAAAGAAATTACAATTGCTGATGCAAAAAAAGGAGCAATGGGAGCGATAGCCAGTACTGAAGTGATGGAGAGACAATCAGCAGTTGCAGCAATCATCATTCTTGGTATGATTTATGGTGTTGTATCAAATGAAATTTCATTTTTTGTATTGTCAACTTTAATCATGATTGGAATGACTCATTATTTATCGCTAAAGAACATGTTTGACGGGTATTTTTTGGGGGAAGATGGTATAATAAAAAGCGTTAATCGAATTAATGAGATTCGAATTTTCAAACATGCGGGGAAAATCTTTGTGATAATGTTGGGATTAGTGGTTGGAGAAGCAATTTTCAACATGCTTTATTCCATACAAGCGACAAATTTTAGGAATGGAGCAGCAAGCTTGTTGATATTATTTGTCTTGTTTAATTATTTGATACGGAAAAACATCAAAATTGAATTGATTGTATTGGCATTATATGGTCTGAATATCGTGTTATTAATGTTTATTTAGGAGAAGAAAATGAATAAACTTGAGTTATTGCGCGAACGCGTTGGAAAAAGAAAACCTACGAGATTGGTAGTTGCCGCTGCAGAAGAAGAAAACGTCTTAGTGGCAGTAGATAAAGCTTATAAAGATGGGTTGGTTATTCCTATTCTAGTTGGAGATACTGGCCAAATCAAACAAATCGTCAGGAAAAACAAGCTGAGTCTAGGTCAGGTTGAAATGCATGAATCAAGATCCTTTCAAGCATCTGCTGAGACCTCTGTGAAATTGATTCATGAGGGAAAAGGCGATGTCTTGATCAAAGGTTTGTTGGATACATCTATTATTCTAAAAGCAGTATTGAACGATGAGTGGGGGCTTAAAACAGGAAGAATCCTAAGTCATGTGATGTTGTATGAGGTGCCATCCTATCACAAGTTATTAATGCTTACAGACGGAGGGATGGTGACCTATCCTGATTTAGATATAAAAAAAGAATTGATAATAAATGCGGTTGAGGCAGCGAGAGGATTTAACAATAATCTAATTAAAGTAGCTTGTCTAGCAGCAAAAGAGAAAGTGAATCCCAAAATGCAAGCTACTGTTGATGGTTTTGAGCTAAAAAAACTGGGAGAAGCAGGCTACTTTGGGAAACAAGTTTTGGTTGAGGGGCCTATTTCATTAGATCTGGCTATATCTAATGAAGCAGCTCGGATCAAAGGGTACAAGAGTCCAGTTGCTGGAGATGCAGACTTGTTGGTGGTTCCAAATATTGAAATGGGTAACGGTATTGGAAAAGCGATTACATATTTTGGGAACGGTATCGGAGCGGGTGTTGTCATGGGTGCGAAAGTACCGATCATATTGGTTTCTCGTGCAGACACATTTGAAGCAAAATATTATTCAATTTTATTTGGAAGCATGATTGCTGTGGCAGATAAATAAAAATCTAGTGTTGGAGAAGAGATGTTTTTACTTAAAGAATTGATTATTATCTTAGGGATTTATGGCATAGGTATATTCGTGTCTGATAAATTGAGTAGTGTGGTCCTGATTCCAGGAAACATTTTGGGGATGCTATTATTGTTCTTTCTTTTGACCAAAGGAATTTTAAGGACAGAACAAATTAAACATACAGGTGGGTTTTTGTTAAAACATATGGGATTCTTTTTTGTTCCATTAGGCGTTGCACTTTATGTATTATTTGCAATCATAGAGCCAGTATGGATTCAAATCGTTGTGTTATTAACCATATCTAGTGTATTTGTGATGGGTGTAACGGCAAAAACAGTAGAATATATCATTGTTAAGAATCATAAAAAGGAAATAGGAAAATGATATTATATGGATTGAGCCTCACTATATTTGCTTATGTGGTGGCATTATATATTTCAAACAGAGTCAAATTGGCATTATTGAATCCGATTTTGTTAACGGCAATAATGATAATAGGGGTACTGTATCTTAGTCCTCTGTCGTATGAACAGTACGAACATGGCGCATCTTTGATTTCAGCAATTTTGGGGCCGTTAGTTGTGGTGTTAGCAATCCCCTTGTACAACAATCGGCACATAATGAAGAAACACTATTGTGCCATCATTGCTGGTATAATTGTGGGCGTTCTCTCATCAGCGATATCAGTGATTGTTCTCGGAACCGCTTTAGGTTTGGAGGGTAGTCTTATTTGGTCTTTGCTTCCAAAGTCAATCACATCTCCCATGGCTATTGAGGTTGCGGATATGATTGGAGGAATGAGAGAGCTAACAGTAGTTTTTGTGGTGTTTACTGGGATTTTAGGAGCAACTATTAGCCCATTAGTGTTTAAACTTTTCAGAATAAAGAACGACACGGCAAAAGGGATTGGGTTAGGTGCATCGTCTCATGGAATTGGAACGGCAAAAGCAATTGAGATCAGCGATGAAGCAGGGGCAGCCAGCAGTTTATCAATGATAATCTCAGGGGTGGCGACAATTATTCTCGCAATCATTATTGAGAAAATCATCTAATAGAGATAGAGGTTCTATTCAAATCATAATGAACAATAAAACATAAAACCTAAGGAGGCTAACATGTTATTTATCAAAAATGGTGTTATTAAAACGATGGTAGGTGACGATATTCAAGATGGTCAAATATTGATAGTTGACGGGAAAATCAAGGCGATTGGAAACAGCCTTGAAATTCCAAAGGAAGCAGAAGTAATAGATGCGAGTGGTTGTATTGTAACACCAGGCTTAATAGATGCTCACTGTCATTTGGGGATGTTTGAAGAAGGAATCGGTTTTGAGGGTTCTGATGGTAATGAAGCAACAGATCCAGTCACACCTCATTTGCGTGCCATAGATGCTATTAATCCTATGGATGTATCCTTTCAAGAAGCTCGAGAAGGAGGCGTCACAACAGCGGTAACAGGACCAGGTAGTGCAAATGTTGTGGGGGGCACTTTTGCAGCGATCAAAACATATGGCAAGAGAGTGGATCAGATGATCTTAAAAGAGCCCATTGCGATGAAGATTGCTTTTGGTGAGAACCCTAAAAGAGTATATGATGGGCAGCACAAAGCGCCCATGACACGAATGGCTACGGCGGCAATTCTTAGAGAAGTATTGTTTGAAGCAAAAAAATATGCAGATGACAAGGAAAAGAACAAGAATGAAGCCGATGGGAAAAATGATTTTGACATAAAAAAAGAAGCGATGTTACCAGTTTTAAAAAAGGAAATTCCTCTCAAGGCACATGCTCATAGAGCAGATGATATTTTTACTGCTCTTCGCATTGCAAAAGAGTTTAATGTGGATATCACTTTGGAACATTGCACAGAAGGACACTTAATTGCGGACGAGTTGGCACTAGACAAAAAACCTGCTGTTGTCGGCCCTACTTTAAGTAGTAGAAGCAAGTTTGAACTGAAAAACTTGACTTTTATGACTCCGAGTATTTTGCACGAAGCAGGTGTTAAAATTGCTATTATGACAGATTCGCCGGTTATTCCTCTTCAATACTTGAGTTTATGTGCTGGTCTTGCAGTGAAAGCAGGCTTGCCTGAAAATGAAGGATGGAAAGCAATTACAATAAATGCAGCAGAAATCACTGGGATCAATGATCGAGTAGGAAGCATTGAAACTGGAAAAGATGCAGATGTGGTGATTTTCAAAGGCAACCCGCTAAAAGATGTAGATTACGAAGTATTGGTGACTATTATTGACGGGAAAGTAGTTGTGGACAACCGGTAAAGGATAAAAAAGCAAAGAAGATTTCATTTTGGAATGTCGCCACGTATCCTTGTGACTTAAAACATGGGTGGGTGGCGATTATGCTACAATAAAAATTTTAGAAGGGACCAAAAAACATACTGTGAAGGTTATAGTCGGTTGAGAAAGGAAGGGTAACATATGAAGCAAAATGTGTTTACAATAAAAGAATCAGCTACTATGTATGGCTTGGTGGTTGTGTTATTCTACTTGTCAAGTTATTTTTTCCAATCAAGATTTGGGTTGCTAGGCATTCCTTTGGGACAGTTTTTCGGGTTGTTGTTACCAACCATTCTCGCTGTCATTGTATTAGGCAAAAATCCCAAGCAGGTATTTTTTTTAAATGGTAATGTTCCAATCAGACAATATGTAATTGGACTTGGACTTTGGATACTGGCTTTGGTGATAAGTGGGATTTATGTAACTTATTTTTCAGGGTACTTACCGGAAGAGACAGAGCTTTTTGAAGCATTTGACTATATTTTTTCTACTGTATCTTTGACAAATCAACTGATTATGATTGTTGTTATTCCAGCTATTGTAGAAGAATTGCTGTTTAGAGGGTTGTTTTTATCTTCATTCTTAAGAAACACAAATCCTTTTACTGCCATTGCATTAACTTCATTTATGTTTGCGGCTATGCATTTCAGCTTGGTGAAATTATTTACAACTTTTATTCTAGGGTGTGCTTTTGGGATAATGGTGTACCGTACAAAATCCATTTACCCTGCAATATTTCTTCACTTTGTAAATAATGCCATCTCCGTATTGGGGATTAATGTCCTCCAAGGAATAGATGTAGACCCAATGATTTCCCTTCAAGTAAACACGCTTGTTTTCCCAAGCATAGTATTGATAGGGACACTCGTTTCACTCAGAAAGCAAAATCAAACCAAAAGATCAGGAAGACATAAGAATGAAAAGTAAAAGACGTTCACTACCCATTTTTTCAAAAATTGGATATGGTGCCGGAAATTTAGGATTTGGAATTGTATTTCAGTGCCTTGCAGCCTATCTTCTTTTTTATACCACAGCGGTTTTAGGAATAAGAGGAAGATACATTGGGACCATTATGGCTGTTGGTATCCTTTGGGATGCCATCACAGATCCTCTGATGGGTTATTTTTCGGACATTACTTATTCTAGAAAGTGGGGGAAGCGTCATTTATACTTACTTTTCGGTATTTTTGGAATTGCAGGGTTTAACATCCTATTGTGGCAAATCAACCCAACTTTGACAGAGGGCGCAAAATTAATGGCTATTCTAGCGTTATTTATCTTACTTAAAACGGCTTTAACAGTATATGGGACACCGTATACGGCATTGGGTGCTGAGTTGACGGAAGACTACAATGAAAGAACGGAGATTCAAAGCTATAAAACGATTGCTTTTTTAATTGGGCTAGCTTTTCCAATGGTAGCAGGACTAATTTTGTTTTTTAGACCAACACTGAACTATCCAATCGGCCAATTAAACCCCTCTGGATATCGTATGATGGGAGTCTTTACTTCGTTATTGATGGTAATCACTGGAATAATTTGTTTTTTAACGACCTATAAATATCGACATCTTCAGCATGGCGAAGTCAAGAAGCATACAACGACTCTAAAGACATCAAGTGTTTCATTTTTGGAAGCTTTAAAAAATAAATTCTTCCTGTTCATCTTTTTAGAGTATTTGTTTGTCAATATATCCTCAGCCTTGATTGGCAGCATTGGGCTACATGTGTTCACTTATACATTCAACCTCCAAAGCACACAAATATCAATTATTATGGGCGCTTTTTTTGGAGCTAGTATCGTTTCGTTACCATTTTGGCTAAGTGTTTCAAAAAAGACTGATAAAAAACCTGCGATGATGAGTTGTATTAAGTTGTCACTGATAGCTTCATTTGTTTTCTTTATGGCGGTATTGTTTCGAGAAATAAACATCTTGTGGGAGATTGCACTATTGCCAATTGTAGCTGCATTAGGCTTTGGATCTGGTGGTCTTATTATGTTTCCGCCATCTATGATAGCAGATACAATTGATTATGAAGAATTAACAAATGGCTACCGTTCTGAAGGAGTTTATTTTGGGGCCCTGACATTTGGGTATAAAATCATCCAGTCACTTGTGCTTTTTGTGGTTGGTTTCTTATTGGACTTGATCGGTTTTAACGCGGCATTTAGTCGTCAAGCAACGCATACATCACTTATGTTGGGAGTCATATTATGTATGGGGAGTATTTTCTCGTTTGTAATGGGGTATTACTTTTTATCTAAATATGACTTGTCAAAAGAGGATATTTCTCGAATCCAAAATGAATTAAAGAAGAATTTAGCAAAGGAAGGAGGGGAATGAATGCAAATTTTACAAGGAAAATACGGACAAGCAATAGTTTATGCTGATCAAATCGACCTAAAAGCAAAAGAACAAATATTGGAATTTTGCAATCTTGAGATATCTTCCGAAACACAGGTAGCGATCATGCCGGATGTTCATGTGGGGGTTGGGTGTGTGATTGGGATGACAGTTAGTAACATGAGTGTGGTAGCACCCTATATGGTGGGCGTGGACATAGGCTGTGGTGTATTGGCTGTAAGAGTAAAAACTATTCGTTCATTGAATCTTTCAAGGATTGACCAATACATCAGAGAAAACATTCCTCATGGATTTAAAATAAATGACAGAATGGTAATGCCATATCCATTTGAAAACTTTAAGTGTTATGAGCATTTAAAGAATGTTGATCGACTAGAAAGAAGTCTAGGTTCTTTAGGCGGAGGAAATCATTTTATTGAGATTAATACAGATGATGCAGGAAGGCTTTATTTGTGCGTCCACACAGGGAGCAGAAACCTTGGAAAACAAGTGGCGGAGCATTATCAAGAAAAAGCAGTACAGAAGTTAAAAAATACAAATAATCAGAAAGTGCCAAAAAATCTAGCTTATTTAGAGGGGAAAGACAAGAGTGATTATTTGTGGGACATGGCAATGGTACAAAATTATGCGAAGAAAAACAGAGAAATTATTTCAAGACAAATAATAGAAAATTGTGGTTTTGAGGCTAGTTGTGAAGCGATAGACACTAAGCATAACTATATTGATATAGAAAGCAACATTCTAAGAAAAGGTGCGGTTTCATCAAAAAAAGATGAGATGCTTATCATTCCAATGAATATGCGGGATGGATCCTTTATTTGCAAAGGAAAAGGGATCGAAGCTTGGAACTATTCTGCTCCCCATGGAGCGGGGAGACTGTTGAGTAGAAGAGACGCGAAAAAAAAGTTGAAATTGGAAGACATGATAGAGCAAATGAAGGATGTTTACACAACGTCTCTAAATAAATCAACCTTAGACGAAGCACCGGATGTTTATAAATCATCTATTGAATTAAGAAAATCAATACAAGAAACGGCAGAAGTGATTTCTATAATCAAGCCGATTTATAATTTTAAATCAGACGCATGATCTTCATATTGTCTTCATAAGAATGGTGTAAGATGAAAACAAGAAATCACTAAGGAGGAAACTAGGATGAAAAAAATTATGGTGATAACCGTTGTGATAATGCTGCTAGGTACGATGACTGTATTCGCAATGGGACCTAATGAGTTGGCTCAAAAATTTGGATTTAAAGCAGATTATTGTTGGGATCAAGAAACGTATACCCAATTTAATATCAGCGAAGAAGAGATGCAAGCAGCAAGAGAGGAAGGATTGACGCTTAGAGAGTTGGCATTAGAAAAAGGTTTAGAGGATGAATTTTATGAAGGGCTTGTTGCAAGACATGAAGCTAGAATTGGCTATATGGTTGAGAGAGGCCAGATAACAATAGAATTAGCAGAAGATCGGCTTGCTCAGATTAAAGAAAGAATAGCTTCTGGGTTATGTGAAGAACCGATTCAACAGCGGGTAATGCAAAATGAAAGTCTTCAAAACAAGCAGAACTTGAATGAAGCTAGACAGAATCGAATGGGAAACAAGAGGTAATATAAGGACGCACAACTGATGTAAAGCAAAGGCCATGCCTTTGCTTTTGTTTTTTGCATTTGATATAATCATAATCAAATACATTGGAAGCGAGGAAAAAAAGATGATTAAGTCCTTTGAGTTTTTATTACCCACAAAAATAATCTATGGAATAGGATCGCTTAAAGAATTGAACCGCGAGTTGAAGCGATTCAATTCTAAAAAAATCATGATTATAACGGATCCAAAACTAATTAGTCTCAAAGTTACAGATGTGCTGGAAGAAATATTAGAAAAAGAGGATTATTTGATTTATTCTGAAATAGAGCAAAACCCGAAAGACTATAATGTGACAAAAGCCGCAAGCATTGCACAAGAAGAGGGGGTGGACTTAATCATTGCTTTTGGTGGTGGAAGCCCTATAGACGCAGCAAAGGTGATTGCAGTTCTGGCTGCTCAAGGAGGTAGTATCAAGGATTACATGCATAAGAAGAGAGTAGTTGAGAAAGCACTACCAATTATTGCAATTCCGACCACAGCTGGCACAGGCAGTGAAGTGACTTTTTCGTCGGTTATAACAGACACGGATGAAAAATTTAAGTACACAGTTAAAAGTCCTTTGATTGCTGCAAAAGTCGCCATTGTTGATCCAACTTTGACGATGACAGTTCCACCTACAATAACAGCTACTACAGGTATAGACGCGTTGACACATGCCATTGAAGGTTATACGTCATTGTGCGCTGAACCAATTGCTGAAGCTTTGGGTCTTTCGGCTGTTAGCTATATAACCGGAAGTTTGGAAAAAGCGGTTAAAGAAGGCACCAATCTTGAAGCTAGAGACAATATGATGATCGGAAGTCTTATGGCGGGGTTGTCTTTTGGTCATTCTGATGTTGGAGCGGTTCATTGCATGGCTGAGGCCTTGGGAAGTATCTATGATGCACCACACGGGACATGCAATGCAGTGCTTTTGCCTTATGTCATGGAGTACAACATTATTAAAGCAGAGAAAAAATATGCCAATATTGCCAATTACATGGGAGTTTTTGGACCAAATGATTTAATGACAGCATCGGAAGGGATTGAACATATTAAAATATTATCAAAACGGATAGGGTTGCCAAACTTAAGATCGCTGAATGTAGATCCTAAAGATTTTGAGCTTTTAGCTGAGATGTCAGAAAAAAACGGATCTACAATGAGTAATCCAAGAGTCATCAATAAAGAAGAATATATGAAAATTTTTAATAGAGCGTATTCTGATAGCGAATAAATATTTACAAAAACTTAATAAAAACAGAACAAAACGGTAACATTTTCAAGATTAGTTGAATTAATATGAACTATGATGTATAATGCAAACTAGCATAGATATTTTAATGATGGGGGAATCATTTCATATGCTTCGCAAAAAGCCAACAACTCATGAAAGAGGGCATGAGTCGTTGGCTTTTTGTTTTATTGTGCTACTCTAAGGATGATAGTATAATAAAGCTTGTAAAGGACAAAGAAGAATTTGAAAGGAGGAGAAGTGATTGTCTGTCAATAACCGAGAACTTATCAAAGCTTCTCATGAAAGAAGTAGAGAGTTTGGAATTTTGGAAAACCAGAAAAAAAGCAAGAAAATTCTCGGCAGAGCTTCTCTGGATAGTTTATTAATTAAAAGATCAGAACTTATCAATGTGGCCAATTCTTTCTTACTTCAATTATACAACTTTGTGAAAGAATCAGACTTTATTGTAGTACTGACTGATGAAGAAGGATGTATTTTATGTGTTTTCGGCAATGAGGACATGCTTGGCAAAGCTTCAAAGAATGCGCTTGTGCCTGGAGCATATATGGCAGAAGAACATATCGGAACCAACGGCATGGGGACAGCACTCTATGAAGGTAAGCCCTTGCAAGTTTCTGGGGAAGAACACTATGTACAAATTTTTCATCAATGGACATGTTCGGGCGCGCCTATAAGAGATTATGAGGGGAAAATAATTGGGTGTCTAGATTTGACAGGAAGAAAAGAATTGGTTAATTCACATACATTGGGAATGGTTGCAGCAGCGGCGAATGCTATTGAAGGCATGCTAAAATTAAAACGATATGCAAATAAGGCTGCCATGAACAATCAATATGTAGAATCTATTCTTAACTCATTGCCTTCAGCTATATTTACCACGAATTTCCAAGGAGATGTCAAATTAGCAAATCGTTATATTGAGCCGATTTTAGGATATACGGAAGCAGAGTTTAAAAAAATAAACATTTCAAAATTATTAAACAATTGGAAATCTATTATTAGTCGCATCAACAGAAATGAGAACATTGTCCAAGAAGATATGTACATGGATTTGGTGGTTAATAAAATTGAAGTTAATTTGAGTGCCTATCCAATATCAAACCCATACAAGGAAATTTTGGAAATTGTTTTTGTTATCAAAGATGTGAAAAAAATGAGAAAATTGGCAAGTAGAGTGATTGGTTCTAAGGCAGTGTATACGTTTGACAAAGTTATTGGAAGAGACGTGAATTTTTTGAAGACTGTAAAATTTGCAAGAAAAATGGCGGACTCGAAATCAACTATTTTAATTACAGGAGAAAGTGGGACAGGAAAGGAAATATTTGCTCAATCTATTCATAACCTAAGCAATAGAAGAGAAGAATCATTTGTAGCTTTAAATTGTGGCGCTATCCCCAAAAACTTGATTGAATCAGAATTATTTGGCTATGTTGAAGGCGCTTTTACCGGAGCAAAACTGGGAGGACAAATCGGTAAATTTGAGATAGCTGATGGTGGCACACTTTTCTTAGATGAAATTGGAGAAATGCCATACGAGCTTCAAATAAGACTGTTAAGGGTAATAGAAGAGGGTGTCATCAGGAGAGTTGGAGGTACTGATGAAATACCAATAGACGTGCGAATTATTGCGGCAACAAATAAAAACCTGAAAGAAGAAATGGAGAAGGGCAACTTTCGGAAGGATTTGTACTATAGATTGAATGTTTTGCCAATCAAGCTGCCTCCACTAAGAGAGAGAAGAACAGACATTCCTTTGTTGATAGAATATTTCATGGAAAGAAAATCGAAAAAACTGAATAGAAAAATGGTGCACCTTACGGAGGAACAAATAGAAACCTTGATAGCCTATGATTGGCCTGGTAACGTAAGAGAATTAGAAAATTTTGTGGAGTTGGCGGTGAATACAGAAGGAATCCCCATAAGCATCAGCGGAAGAGTGGACAGCACAGGTGCAAGTGAGAGATGCTTTAAAGATTTGACGTTGGAAGAGATGGAAACATTGCATATCAAAGACGTACTGCGACAACATGATGGCAATATATCGCATACCGCTTCGGTATTAGGGATCGGAAGAAATACGCTATACAGAAAAATTGAAAAATATGGGATAGGTGTTAAAAAATAGAACAGTGTTCTATATCAGAACACCTTGATGTTGAGCAAATTGTTCCAAAAAAGAACACCTGTAAAAACAATTCAAAGCTTAACATAAAGCCATTGAGAAGTCACTGATTGCAACAAAAAATGGACCCAAACATCTAAACAATTGGCACGAATATTGCAGACATATCCTTGAAAAGGAGGATGATGAGTATGTATGGTTTTAATGGGAAGATGTTAAGGGTTAATCTTAAGACAAAAACGATTAAAACGGAATCTCTTGGAAAAGATCTTGCTGAAAAGTTCATTGGCGGAAGAGGTTTGGGAACAAAAATCATGATGGATGAAGTAGATCCAAAAGTAGATGCGTTAAGTCCTGAAAACAAGTTGCTGATCGTCACAGGTCCGATGACAGGAAATCCTGTAGCAACGGGTGGAAGATATATGGTGGTTACAAAATCACCTTTATCTGGCACAATTGCTTCATCTAATTCTGGTGGTAGATGGGGTGCGGAACTAAAGTTTGCAGGTATTGACGTGATCATCTTTGAAGACAAAGCAGATGACCCGGTCTATTTGAGCATTGACAATGAGAAAGTTGAGTTGTTACCTGCAGAGGATTTATGGGGGACTACAGTTTCTGCGACAACCAAAAAACTTGAAGAAAAGCATGCGAAAGGTTGCAAGGTTTTGGCAATAGGTCCTGCAGGAGAGAATCTATCAAAAATAGCTGCTATCATAAATGATGAAGATAGAGCCGCAGGTCGTTCTGGAGTTGGCGCAGTCATGGGATCTAAAAATCTAAAAGCTGTTGTTGTCAAAGGAGCAACCAAACCTCAGGTTTATGATGAGGAAAAGCTAAAAGACTTAAATAAATCTCAATTATCCAGGATAAAAGAGAATGGTGTAACTGGCCAAGGATTGCCAACTTACGGAACAGCGGTATTGGTCAATATATTAAATGAATTAGGCAGTTTGCCAACAAACAATTTCCAATTAGCTCAGTTTGGTGGAGCAGAAGAAATTAGTGGAGAAACTTTGGCGGAAAAGTACCTCATAAAGAACACAGCATGTTACCGGTGCCCAATTGCTTGTGGAAGGTATGTCAAGATGGCGGCGGGAGAAGGTGGTGGCCCTGAATATGAAACCATCTGGTCGTTTGGATCTGACTGTGGGATCAGTGATATGGAATCGATCATAGAGGCAAATTACTGGTGTAACGAAATGGGTTTAGATACTATTTCGGCTGGAGCGACAATTGCTGCGGCGATTGAATTGAAGGAAAAAGGCTATATTTCTGACAGTGAGCTAGATGGATTAAAACTTGAGTTTGGGAATGGTACAGACATAGCTGAATGGGTAAAAAGAATGGGGTATCGACAAGGATTAGGAAACAAGATGACGGACGGATCTTATAGATTGGCAGAAGGATATGGCGTCCCGGAATTATCCATGTCAGTAAAAAAATTGGAAATTCCAGCATATGACCCAAGAGGTGTACAAGGTCAAGGGTTGCAGTACGCAACAACCAATAGAGGCGGTTGTCATGTAAGAGGCTACTTGATTTCTCCAGAAGTATTGGGAATACCGGTTCAACTTGATAGATTCGAAACAAAAGAAAAAGAGAATTGGACAAAAACATATCAAGATTTGACGGCTGTCATAGACTCCTTGGGAGTATGTTTGTTCACTTCATTTGCATTGGGAGCACCGGATTATGCAGACATGTGTAATGTGATAACAGGAACAAACCATACTGGAGAGAGCATTCTGGAAGTAGGGGATAGAATCTGGAACTTAGAAAAACTATTTAATTTAAAAGCAGGAATTGAATCAAGTGAGGACACATTACCGAAAAGGCTTTTAGAAGAACCGATACCAGAAGGACCATCTAAAGGGTGGAAACACAAATTGGATGAGATGTTGCCAAAATATTATGCTTTGAGGGGCTGGACGCCTGAAGGGATTCCAACGGAAGAAAAATTAAAGGAATTAGGTCTTTAAATTGAAAGAGATAGAAGTAAGATACTTTGCAACATTTAGAAAAAATGGCATTAAAAAGGAAACAATTACCTTTGATGATAAGTTAAGGGTAGAGGATGTTTTGCGATTGAAAAAGATAGAAGAAGATGAAGTGGCTATTCTGTTGGTCAATGGAAAAAAAACATCTGTTGAGACAGAATTGAAAAATGGAGATGTGGTATCATTATTCCCACCTGTAGGTGGTGGATGAATACAAAAATCAGGTGTGCATATTCTAAGCACACCTGATTTTCATTAATGGAGATTGAACCATGCGACCACCTAACGAAGATGCTTGTATTGTTTATAAATTTCATGAAATTTTTCAGTCAGCTCTTTATAAGAATGAGACTGATTTCGAGCACACATTTTGGCAGGCTCATCACAGATAAAACACTTCCGTGGAGGGAAACCAAGAGATTGCCTATTGACAGCTCGGCTTGATTCACTTATGACATCTGCATCCCAAAGCCTCCCTAAGGGGTGGTTTTGTTCAAGTTCTAGACATTTGACTTTGATAACAGAAGCAGCGCACTGTATAGCGATAATAGCTTCAGGTCCTGTGTCTTTAGTGGTGTCAAGTGTGCTATATAAAATGGGCAGATTATCTATAACAGCTGCTTTTATTAAATTGGAAAACCCAATCATGAACACTTCTTTAATGCAATCGTTGTTTTTGATGGCGCCAGGGGAATTAACCGTAAGGCTTATAATGGGACATCCATAGGTTGCAATGATTTGGGATTGCTTCTTTTGCCTGGCTTCTCTTGATTCCAGGATGTTTAGGTGCGTTTCTTCAGTTGTCATATCACTTGCTTAACACTATCGATGATAGAGCCATCTCGGTATTCAATAAGACCTACCACTTTATCACCGTATTCGACTGGGTTTGGTTTCCCGACAATTTTTTCGGCTTTTTCTGCCAATGTATCAATGGAAATTGTAGGAATCTTATGTTCTTTCAGAATGGAGATAATGTCCTGGCGGATAGGATTAACGGCAGTGCCATGGTCTGTTACAAGAACGTCAACTGTGCTACCAGGAGTGACGATATTTAAGACTTCATCCTTCACAGTTGCAATACGGCCTCGAACAAGAGGTGCGGTTACAATGCAGACCTTTGAGCCGGCGGCTGTGTCACAATGACCGCCGGAAGCTCCTCTTAACACGCCATCTGAACCAGTCATGACATTAACATTGAATGCTCGATCAATTTCCAAAGCACTAAGAATGACGACATCTAGTTGATTGACAACACACCCAGGATTGTCAGGATTTGCGTAGAAAGAAGCATCAATCTCGAAGTGGCGAATATTGTTTTTTAATGATGCGACTGCATCCAGATCAAAACACTGGACGTCAAGGAGTTTACGAATGAGTCCTTCTTCGTGCAATTGAACAATGTGCCCTGTGATACCCCCTAATGCGAAGTCGGCCACAATCTTCTTTTTGATCATCACGTCTCGCATGAATTTGGTGACCGCCAAAGAAGAACCCCCTGAACCTGTTTGGAAGGTAAAATTTTCTTGAATAATGCCCAAAGCTTCGATAACTTCAGCTGCTCTTTTTGCGATGAGGAGTTCTTTTGGGTTTTTTGTCAGTCGAGTAGCACCTGACATGATTTTTTCCTTCACCCCTATTTTCTCTAACTCAACGACATAATCCACATAATACGAAGGAATCGAGTAGGGAATGGTGATTTCATTGGTGACAACGTCACTGACAACCACTACTTTTTCAGCATGTTTCATGTCTACCATAGGGTAACCTAAGGAGCCACACGGAGAAACACCTTCAAAACCATTCGCGTTTCCGTATACATCGCTATGTGCTACAGCTATGAAAGTAACATCTATTTTTTCTTCTCCTGACTCGATGGCTCGGGCTCTTCCACCGTGCGACCGAATAACGACTGGCGCTTCGAGGATGCCCGAAGAAATATCTTCACCTAAACGATCTCTAGTGCCACTGGTACAAATTCTTGATATTAAACCGGAACGGATATATTGTCCAAAATGATCATGGGCAGAGGTAAGAGAACTTGGAAATATAGTCAGGTTTTTGATGCCTTTTTGATCAAGAATTTTAAGAATTCTATCTGCAAGGATATCTCCATTTCTAAAGTGATGATGAAATGAGATGGTCATACCATCTTGAATGCTGGAAGCATCAATGGCATACTCTAGACTTTTGACTAATTTGTTTTTTCGAGGAGCTTTCCCCTTGTCTTCAAAATGAATTTCGCTTTTCAACATTATCTATCACCCCACATAATTTATACCTGATAATTGCAATATGCGCTTAGCTCTTTCAACGATTGGTTTGTCAATCATTTTCCCGTTTAAGGCAATTACGCCAGACTTTTCTTGCTCCGCTTGTTTGATGGCATCAATTACTTTGAGAGCGTACTCAACTTCTTCAAGCTTTGGTGTAAAAACATCGTGTACGATTTCTATTTGCCGTGGGTTGATGATAGACTTCCCATCAAAACCTAGCTGCTTCACATGTTCTACTTCCGCTCTAAAGCCTTCTTCATTTTCAACATCTGAATAAACAGTATCAAGAGCAGCTATACCAGCGGCTCTCGCTGCATTTAAGATCTGGCATCTAGCAAATAGCAATTCAATTCCATCAGCACTTCGGTTGGTTTTAAGATTCGTCACATAATCCTCTGCACCAATGGCGATTCCAACAAGTCGTTTACTGGCCTGCGCGATTGAAAGAGCATTAAGCACACCTTTTGCGGACTCCACAGCAGCCATCATTTTTGTTTTACCAACAGGAATGCCAAAAGATAATTCTAATTTTTCGATAATGGCCTCTACCTCTTTTACATCATCAGCTGTTTCAGTTTTAGGAAGTCTGATAATGTCAGGTTGTGCTTCCACAATTGCGGACAAGTCTTCCAGACCATAAGGAGTGTCTAGTCCATTAATTCTGACGACAGTTTCGATTTCCTGATAATCGACATACCTTAATGCTTCACTTACCAAAAACCTGGCAGAATCTTTTTCTGATAGAGTGATAGAATCTTCTAAATCAAACATGATCGCATCTGGACGATAAATATAGATGTCTTTTATCATCGCAGGGCTGTTTCCAGGTACATATAGCATTGTTCTTCTTAGTTTTTCCATGGTCTACTCCTAACGGGACGCTCTATAAAGGGCTGTTTTCAATCTAGCGGAGATAGTGAAATCTAAAGCGCCTTTATCCACTATTCTAATGTATGCATTATCGATTTGTGATTCGCTGAGAATTGAATGGACTAGTGACAGAATTTGATCACCATATTGTTTTTGGACATCGCTTTTCAAATTGATTTCCAAAGGTTTGTCCCAAGGTATGATTTCAATCATCACATCACTTGATTCTAAAGTGCCGGCTAAGGCTCTTTTTTGTAGTTTCATAGATCCCTCCATCTATTGTATTTCAAATATGTATAACTGGCTTTTGGAACGAGAAGCGACAAGCTTTTCCAATCTGATTGTTCAGCAAGACTTCGTGCTCTGGAAGCGCTGATAGCTTTAGTCCCGTCTGTCAGTCTTTCGACTTGTATAAATTTTATTCCGGCTTCCGGTAAGATTTGAGACATAATTTGGTTATATCTATTAGTAAGTAGGCAATAAGGCTCAGAGCCTACATAACGAGAATTGATATGAAGGTGTTTTGCAATGTGTTGAGAGAATAAAGTCAGATCGACTTCGCAGTATAGATCCAACCAATTGTTGAAATCTTTTAAGAAGTAAGAGGGAAAGGTGGTCGAAGAAATAATGTAAGGGCCTCCCTCAATAATTGTCAAATTCTTGATGTGACGAAGCGTGTTTTCAGCCAAGGCATATCGAACTTCAAATGGTATGGCCGATTTATCCTCAGAAACAATAAACAAGTACAACCAATCATTTTCTGAAGCAGCTTTTTCAATCAAATAAAGATGCCCATTGGTTATGGGGTTAAGATTCATTACGATTGAAGCGATAGATGACGGGCCTTCGATGACGGGTAGTTGTTTCAAATATTCAGAAAACTTGAATGGTGAATTTTCCATAAAAACGATAGAATCGGTTTTGCAGACAGTATAAAATCCAAGACTTTGAATTAAGGGTTCATAAGCAGATTTAGTAAATAAAGATAAATCATAAATAGATTGGGCATATTTGTAGGTGATGAGCTCAGTAAACAAAGTGTTCAGCAAGCCTTCTGACTGGAAATCTGGATGAATGCCAATACATTTGATCAGATTGTTCTCAGCAGAAGCAGTCGCAATGAGGGATTCACCTTTGAAAAGGTTGATGGTAACATCAACACTGGAGTCAAACTGTATGTCTAAAGCATCCAAAAAAAGCGACAGTTTTTCTATTGTGTTCTTTGAATAATGAGTGATGCGTTCTTTTTTAAATTCGTTAAACATAAAACACCTGCTTAAATAATTGGTGGTGCAACTAATATATAGTTGAACTTTCAACTAAAATATATTATACTGATTGTAGAATAAAATGTCAACCCACTGGATTAAAGAAATAAACGGCTTGAGAAAAGAATAAAGACAGATGGAGGTACAAAATCAAAATGGACAAAGAAAGGCGTATTATAAGAGAAATTGTCAGCATTTCTAGATGTTTGAGTTTTATTAGAAATGTTGAGTTTAAGCACTTGGACCTAACAAGAGGGCAGCATTCGTTTTTGACAAGGATAATGGAAAACCCAGGAATTAGTCAAGAAGAGTTAACCTTTTTGCTAAGAGGAGACAAAACAACAACGGCCAAGGCTTTACGAAAACTTGAGAACAAAGGATATATCAATCGAGTAAAATCAACATCGGATAAACGTTCGTGGAACATTTACCCGGAAGACAAGTTGGTACAAATCTATCCATACTTGATTCAAAAGATTGAAAGCACAGCTCGTGATGGATTAAGAGGGTTTTCAGAAGAGGAACTTGAGACGATGCTTTCATACATCCAAAGAATGCGAGAAAACATGGACGTTGAATGGGGGAGATTAAAACAATGAAGAGGAGGACTAAAATGGATGTATTTCAGACATTAGTAGTGGCATTGGTGGGCGGTTTTATAGGATATAGGCTTAAAATACCAGCAGGAGCATTTATTGGTGCGATGGTTGCTTCGGCTCTTTTCAATATAGCATTTGCCAGAGGCTATTTACCTTTCAACTTTCGTTTAGTAGCACAAATGGTTGTTGGAGGTTATATAGGTTTGAATTTTTCTAGAGAAAGCATTGTTCAAATCAAATCAAGCCTTTTCCCAATTATTTTTATGGTAATCGGCCTGTTTTTGTTTAGCATTGTCTTGGGAATCATTATTCACAAAGTGACAGATATTGATTTAATTACCGCTATGTTGGGAAGTTCTCCGGGAGGATTAACCGAGATGTCGATTATTGCGGATTCATATGGTGCGGACATATCGACAGTAGCAACGATGCATTTAATCAGAATTATGAGTGTGGTGCTGTTTTTGCCAACGATTATGAGGAAAGTCATTGAATTGTTCTTTTCTAATTGATGCAAGTGGGATAGGGTAAAAAAATGAAAAAAAATCAGTTAAGAGAACGCATACAATATTGTGCAGTTAAGGCGATGTTGTATGAGGTGGCGGTGTCGCCGAAGCCAGGCCTTGTAGATCGGTTGAACAATGGATCTCACAACGACATGGACATGTTTACATTCATTGATAGCGCACTGTCTTTAAGAGACTATTTTAGAGATTGTTCAGACATTGTTAGGGCACATCATAAAAAAGATCCGCGAGAGGTTTTTTTAATGTTGAGAAAGTGTGGATGTGAAGCGGACGAGCAAATGTTGAAGGCAACGAATGGAATTAACACACATAAAGGGGCCATATTTTCTATGGGATTATTGGCAGCAGGTGCGACATACGCTTATATTAAAAATGAAAGTTTTGAGGTTCCTGTTATCTGTAATTATACAAAGAAGTTAGTGGCGGACATATTTGAAGCTGATTTTTCAAAATCCGATAATCAACAGAAAACAGCCGGGATTAAACTATATTTAGAGTATGGTGTGAGCGGAATAAGAGGAGAGGCATACAATGGATTTCCGACGATTCAAAACCATGCGTACCCTCATTTAAGTCAATTATTAGAAAAGGGACAAAGCTTAAACCATGCCTGTGTCAACGTGTTATTGGATATTATTGTCCAGTGCGAAGACACAAACATTATGGCTCGAGGCGGAATGGAAGGATTGGTTTATGCCAAAGAAAAAGCTAAAGAAGCATTAACATATGGAGGGATGGGTACAGAAGAAGGCGTTAAAAAAATTCAACAAATGGACCAATCGTTTATCAATAGAAGGATCAGTCCGGGTGGTTCGGCTGATTTGTTAGCGTGTACACTGATGTTGTATTTTCTTAATGAAAGAGTTGATTCTATATAGGCGGATAGTGTTCAAAGCACCAATAAATTAAATCGATAAAAGCTTCAGAAGCTTTTGAGAGATAAGTGTTGTGTCGTATTGAAACACAGGTTTCCCAATAAGCATGAGGATTATCTATAACATAGTAGTCGGCATCATATCGGCCCTCGAAAATTTTGGCATATTGCATAGGAATAAGGGTCATACCAAAACCTGTACTTGAAAGTCTGCGTGCAGTTTCGAAGTTTTTCACAGTGAGACATATATTGGGCGTGATGTGGCATGTGCTGAAAATCAAGTCACTGATCTGACGAATACGTTTGTCTTTTTCGAGCAGGATGAAGCGCTCCCCTTTAAGATGTTGAACATCCATTAAAGGATAGGGACTAGATTCTTTAATCTTTTTGAATTGGGAAATAGGATGGTTCTTTTTTGTGACAACTAAAAAAGGGTCTTTGAATAGCGCTTTGTGGAGAACAGAAGTATTGTTTTGAGAAGGATGAGTGTGCATGATTGCAAAATCAATCATACCACTTTTAAGACAGTTCTCAATAACAGCTGAGTTTTCTTCTGTGACATAGATCTCTACATTCGGATACCGGGATGCAAACTCGGGAATGAGAATAGGTAGCAGATGAGTGGCCATAAAACCAGTAATGCCAAATGTAATACGACCTTTTTTTAGATCATTAATGTGTGAGACTTCTGTTTTAAAGTCACTGTATATGTTGAGAATCTCTTTTGCAGTAAGATAGTATTTTTCTCCAACCAAAGTGAGTTTCATGCCATCAATATTTCTAGCAAATAGCTTTGCTCCCAAATCCTCTTCGATTTTTTGAATAGATTGACTTAAAGATGGTTGAGAAATAAAAAGTCGCTTAGCTGCTTTTGAAATACTTTTGGTTTCAGCTACGGTTTTAACATAAAGCAATTCTTTTTCATTCATGGACTCTCTCCTAAATATAACTCAAGTGAGTGAGAAGTAAAAATACGGTTATTCATATTATACTGTTTCAAACAAACGACTGCAATGAAAATCGGAAGGCCACCTTACATGAAAACAAATAGAAAAACCATTCGATTAAACATTTTCACTAAGAGAATTATAGGTTTTACTTATGGATGGCATAAAGAAATAAGTATTGGACTATGAACTAGTATTGTTATACAATTTCAAGTAGATAAATAACATTGAGCGAGTAGGTAAAACAAGCTTTATATAGCAAGAAGTGAGGTATAAAATGATTAAAATTATAGATAAAGAAACCGCAATTTTAAGAGGAAGAAAGATTGTAGCCGACTTTGAAATGGATCCATTGGTTATGGATAATGTTTCAAGAGATTGGGAACAAGCAAAAAAAGGGACCATAGCATATAATATCATTCAACAGCATAATACATCTGAAGACAATGAGAATTTGAGAATAAGATTTGATTCAATCACATCTCATGATATTACGTATGTAGGGATCATACAAACGGCCAGAGCGAGTGGCATGAAAACATTTCCCCTTCCATACGTGTTGACCAATTGCCACAATAGTTTGTGTGCAGTAGGTGGTACCATCAATGAAGATGATCACAAGTTTGCGCTTTCGGCGGCAAAAAAGTATGGGGGCATTTATGTGCCACCAAATTTGGCTGTCATTCATTCCTACAATAGGGAAATGATGACAAATACAGGGAATATGATTTTAGGATCGGACAGCCATACTAGATATGGTGCCTTGGGAACAATGGGAGTTGGAGAAGGTGGCGGTGAACTTGCCAAGCAACTTTTGGACCAAACCTACGACATGAGGTACCCAAAAGTGATTGCCGTTGTATTGCGGGGTGCCCCCCAACATGGTGTGGGGCCACATGATGTGGCTTTGACGATCATTAAGGCAGTATATGATAACGGATTCGTAAAAAACAAGGTAATGGAATTCATAGGTGAAGGGATTGCTAATTTACCAGTAGAGTTTAGAAATGGGATAGATGTCATGACGACAGAAACGACTTGTTGGAGTTCGATTTGGGAAACAGATGAAGTCGTAAAACAGTACTATGAAACACATGGAAGAGGTGCTCAATACAAGGAATTAAAACCAGAAGAAATGGCAGTTTACGATGGCGTATTAGAGGTAGATTTGTCTAAAATCAAACCGTCTATCGCTTTGCCTTTTCATCCAAGCAATGTCTTTACAATTGAGGAACTAAAGAACAATGCTGAAGATATTTTCCACAGCGTACAAGAGAATAGTCGAAAAATTTTCGAATCAAATCAAACGAAAGTCAACTTGTTGGATAAAATCAAAAACGGGAAGATATATGTGAATCAGGGAACGATTGTGGGCTGTTCAGGAGGAACATATGACAATATTGCAGCAGCAGCCGATATCATTCGTAACCAATCAATTGGCAATGATAGCTTCTCTATGAGTGTTTATCCGGAGAGTCAGCCAACTTATCTTGGGTTGTTGAAAGATGGCGTTGTTGAAGACCTAATGACAGCAGGCGTACTTATCAAACCAGCATTTTGTGGACCTTGTTTTGGTGCGGGAGACACGCCTGCAAACAATGAATTGTCTATCAGACATGCTACTCGTAATTTTCCTAATCGAGATGGATCAAAACCGACAGAAGGACAAAATGCGATGGTTGCTCTGATGGATGCAAGGTCTATTGCGGCAACAGCGATTAATGGTGGGGTTTTGACTGGTGCCAACGAAATGAACATTGACTATAAAAAACCACTGTTCAAGTTTGATGCTGCTATTTATAACAAACGAGTTTATAATGGATGGGGAAAACCACAAGAATCTGTGGATTTAATATATGGACCAAACATCAAAGACTGGCCAAAGATGGCAGCCTTAACTGAGAATATATTATTGAAAGTCGTAACTTATCTGACTGACTCTGTCACTACAACTGACGAGTTGATTCCATCGGGTGAAACATCTTCCTATCGGTCAAATCCTTTAAAGTTGGCAGAATTTACGCTAGGAAGGAAAGATCCGGATTATGTGGGAAGAGCGAAAGAAGTTTTTGAGTATGAACAACAAAGGCAAAGAGGAATAGATCCCACCAATGAAAGTGAAGAGATCAAACAAGTGTATGAAAGAATCAGAAAAATAAATGAGTATGAAAATATTGATCCACTACAAGTAGGTATCGGCAGTACCATTTATGCCAATAAACCAGGAGATGGTTCCGCAAGAGAACAAGCAGCATCTAACCAAAGGGTTTTAGGAGCATGGGCAAATATTGCAAAAGAATACGCGACAAAACGGTATCGCTCGAACCTTTTGAACTGGGGGATTATCCCACTTCAGATATCTGACGAGAGCGTACTGGCCAAAGGAGATTATATTTTTATTCCAGAAGTTAGACAAGCTATTTTGTCTGGGAAAAAAGAAATCACAGCTTTTGTTTTGAGCGAGACACTTCAACCCATTACCATGGAAATTGATGAACTGACAAAAGAAGAAAAGGAAATCTTGTTAGCAGGATCTTTAATTAACTACAATCGAAAAATGAGTGATGAAGATGAATAAGATTGAAATGTCAAACCCTATTGTAGAGATCGATGGAGATGAAATGACGCGCCTTCTTTGGGCATGGGTGAAAGAAAAATTGATATTACCGTATGTTGACTTGAAGACAGAATACTATGATTTGCATTTGAAACAAAGAGATCTTTCAGAAGATAAGATCACTTACGAAGCAGCCCATGCAATAAAGAAATATGGAGTTGGCGTTAAATGTGCAACCATTACGGCCAATACAGAGAGGGTGGAAGAATATGGCCTTAAAAAAATATGGCCAAGTCCAAATGCCATTATCAGAAAAGCGTTGAAGGGAACCGTCTTTAGAAAGCCAATTATTTTTGAGACGATTGAACCCTACGTAAAAAATTGGGAAAAGCCTATTGTCATCGCAAGGCATGCCTATGGTGACGTATACACTGCTATAGGTATGACTGTAAAAGCAGGAACAAAGGCGGAATTAGTCTTAACAGACAACGATTTTAATGAAACAAGAAAAACAATACATGAATTTCAAGAAGACGGTATTGTACTGGCACAACACAACTTAGATGCGTCTATTGCTTCTTTTGCCAAAACATGTTTTGAATTTGCTTTAGAAGAAAGAATCAATCTTATATTTTCATCAAAAGACACCATATCAAAAGTATATGATAGTCAATTTAAGCATATTTTTGAAACTTTATATGAAAAAGAATACCGGGAAAAATTCGAAGAAAAAGGCCTAACATTCATGTACACGTTAATTGATGATGCGGTTGCAAGAATCATTCGTTCGGATGGTGGTGTCTTGTGGGCGTGTAAAAATTACGATGGCGATGTGATGAGTGATATGGTTGCTTCTGGATTCGGAAGTCTTGCATTAATGACATCCGTATTGGTTTCGCCTGATGGCAAGTATGAATACGAAGCAGCGCATGGGACGGTAAAAAATCATTACTATCGTCACTTGAAAGGGGAAGCAACTTCTACCAATCCTATTGCAATTATTTTTGCCTGGACAGGTGCTCTCAAAAAAAGAGGAGAACTGGATCGAAATGACGCTTTAATTGACTTTTCCCATTCCCTGGAACAGGCGACTATAGAGACGATTAATGCAGGTATTTTAACAAAAGATTTAATGGAAATATCAACAGTGGCTAATAAAAAGTGGGTAACAACCCAAGAAATGATTCAGGAGATTGCCAATTGTTTAAAGAGTATCGTTTAACAAGATCGTGACCAGAAAATAGAGTTGAGTACCTATTGACAATGGCGAAGACGAGTGATATTTTTTAAATGGGGAAGTTTACCTAATTAGCACAATTGTATCCAAGATACAAAAGGAGAAAATGCATGAATAAATTGTCTGCAAGCCGAATTCGGCCGATTCGAGATGAAGTTTATCATATATTGAGAAAAGAAATTATGACAGGTGTATATAAGCCAGGAGATCGGTTGCAAGAAGAGTCTTTAGCAGAACAGTTGGGGATAAGCCGGACACCTGTTAGAGAGGCTTTGAGGAAACTCGAAACGGAAAGATTGGTTGACTATTATCCCCACAAAGGAACAATTGTGTCGGATATCAGCACAAGTGAGAGCGAAGAGTTGTTTTTAGTAAGAACATTCATAGAAATATTAATCAATAAAAGAGCGGCTCAAAATGCAACGTCAAAAGACATAGATGAATTGAGAAAAATTTTGATAGAAACTCAAAAACACCAAACCGCAGATTTAATTATTGCCAGCGTGGAAAGATTCAATGTGAAATTATTTGAAATTTCAAAAAGTGAATACTTGGTGGATTTAAACTATCGGGTCAGGGAAATGATCAAGAGAATTGTAGCAATGAATGCACTAAACCCTGACAGAAGACAACGGATACTGGAGGAGCATTCACGAATTGTAGATGCGATTGAGAAAAAAGATGAGGATTTGATTGAAAAATATACAGCAGCACACATTCAATCTTCTTATAATCAGTTTAAAAAAGAAAAAACGAATGCAAAAGAAAGCCTTCTTTAGGGATGTGAGAAGGGGCACATGAAAACGTTATTAATTGTATCCAAGATACAGATAATATGAGAAAGACAGGAGAGGTGAATAATGAAGAAATCAACAATGTTAAGACAGCTTTTAAGCGGTAAAGACCTGATAGTAGCACCTGGGGCCACAACGGCATTGTTTGCAAGATTGGTTGAGAATGCAGGATTTCCCATTGTCTATGCAACAGGGGCGGGGTTGGCGAATATGAATTATTGTCTTCCTGATTACAATCTGATTACGATGACAGAAAACCTTGCTATGGCAAAAAGATTAAATGATGCCGTTGGCATTCCAATTGTTGCAGATGTAGACGATGGATATGGTGCACCAATCAATGTTTACAGAACGGCAAAAGAGTATTCAAAAATTGGAATTGCCGGAATACAGATGGAAGATCAACAAAACCCAAAGCGATGTGGCCATTTCGAAGATCATATTGTTATTCCAACAAGAGATATGGTGGCAAAGATTCAAGCGGCAAAAGATGGATCAGAAGATCCTGATATGGTTTTGATTGCAAGGACAGATGCAATATCTGCAACGGGAAGTTTTGAAGAAGCTATTGAAAGAGCGAATGCTTACTGCGAGGCAGGAGCGGATATGATTTTTGTTGAAGCACCAAGCACACTAGATCAGATAGCAGAAATTCCAAAAAAAATCAACAAGCCAACTATTTTAAACATGGTTGAAAAAGGAAAGACGCCAATGATCCCCAATGAAGAGATACACCGGTTGGGATACAAGATGGTAATCTATGCGAATGCGTCTTTGAAGGCAAGTGTATTGGGGGTGGAAAGGTTACTTGAGCATTTGAAAAATGAAGGAACAACGGATGGTTGTGACAATGAACTTATGATCACATCCGATCGACGACATGAGTTGTTGGATAAAGAGATCTACCAAGGGTTGATAAAAAAATACCAATAATTCATCTAGGCATAACGATTTAGAGACTGCTACATAGCGATATGTGCAAGTCATTAAATAAAAATAATGGAGGGAAAAATGAAAAAGAAATTTAAAGGATTAGTTTTAGTATTGACGTTGGTTTTACTTCTCGCTGCTTGTGGAGGACAGGATACAGGAACAACACCAGGTGGATCCGATGAACCAGCAGGAGGAGACGAATTCCCAGATGGAAGAATCACAGTAATTGTTCCATTTAATGCAGGTGGAAGCCTTGATTTAATGGTAAGAAGTTTACAGCCTTACTGGGAAGAAGAGTTGGGAGCAAATATAGTAGTGGAAAACTACGCAGGCGCTGCTACATTGGTAGGAACAACACATTTTCAAGCACAACCTAAAGATGGATACTACATTTATGCAGGGACACAACCTTACCTGAGTGCAGCAATCCTAAGTGGAAATGCAGACTTCGATATTGATGATTTTGATTTGATTAATTTCCAACAATTAGATCCAGCTTGTATCACAGTTTTGGCAGACTCACCTTATGAAACTTTGCAAGATCTAGTTGATGCTATTCAGGCAAATCCTGGTCAAATCAGAGTTGGAACAATTAACGGCGGTGCTTCTCACGTGCTTCTTGAAATATTGGTAGAAAAGTATGATTTGGATGTTAGATTGGTAACATACGATAGTGGGAATGACTACAGAACGGCATTGTTGGGTGAGCACGTGGACTTTGTAGCTAGTTCAGCTCAAGGAGATGTTTCTTTAGGAGATGCAGTAAGAGTATTGGCTCACTGCGGCGATGAAAGATTGACAGCTTGGCCAGATTCTCCAACATTCAAAGAGCTTGGAATCGAAGTGCCTTCTCTAGGATCAGGACGTTTGTTAGCGGTACATCCTGATGTTCAAGCTAATTACCCAGATAGATTTGCAAAATTGGTGGAAAGCTATGAAGCAGCTTTTAATAGCGATGGATACCAGCAACAACTAATTGACAGTGGTGAATTGGATACATCTTCAGTCAAAGGAAATGAAGCCAGCAATCAAATGAACAAAGGCATTCATGAAACGATGTTCCAATACATAGACATTATTACAGATTAAACATACAAAACAAATAGTGAGAAACTAAGGACACTGGCTACCGTAGTTATAACTTTGCGGTAGCCATGTTAAATAAGGAGGAGCGTTATGTTTGCATTGATTCAAAAGATTATTGTGCCGACAGCAGCCATGATCTGGGCAAGCCTTTACTTTTTTGAAGTACTGCAGTTGTCGGAAAGAAACCAATACTTAATCAGACCTGTTTTTTACATAATGTTGGGGCTGTATATTGTAAATACTGTGACCGATTATTTTGATTGGAAAAAGTTGAAAACCATCGAAGAAAAAGGGGAAAAGAAACCAATTGGACTATTTAAGGATGTTAATTATCTTAAGACCCTAGGCTTGGTGGTGTTGACAAGTGCAGGTTACATTGCTCTGATGAAACCATTGGGGTTTGTACTGTCGACAGTAGTTTACTTGTTCCTGCAACTGATAATTCTGAAATCGACAAATAAGATCATGATCATCGGATTGCCGATCATATTGACGGTTGTTGTATTCTTGATTTTTAGGCAGGTATTGGGTGTACCACTTCCACGTGGCATACTTGGAATTTAGGAGGTTAAATAATGGATGCTTTTATCACTGGATTTAGCATAATATTTCAATGGCAGTACATCCTGTTCATGTTTGGTGGCGTTACTTTGGGGATGGTGCTAGGCGCTTTGCCAGGATTGACAGGTGGCATGGGGATCGCCTTAATGCTTCCATTCACATTTTCAATGGACCCATTAACATCTTTAGTGTTTTTACTATCAATCTATACGGGAGGGTTGTTCGGAGGATCGACTACGGCCATTATGATTAATACACCTGGATCTCCTGCTAATATGGCGACTTTATTGGACGGATACCCAATGAATAGAAAGGGAGAATCAGCAAGAGCGTTAGGATTGGCTTTGATGAGCTCAGTTCTGGGTGGTTTGATAGGGTGCGTTTTCATACTATTAGCTACGGAGAGACTGGCTTACTTATCTTTGAGATTTGGACCAGCAGAAATGTTCATGGTAACTATTTTTGGGTTGAGTGTTGTAGGAAGTTTATCTAAAAATATTCTAAAAAGCTTGTTTTCAGGCGCGTTTGGGATTCTTCTTGGAACTGTTGGAATGAGCAGTACAGGAGCAATCAGAGGCTCAATGGGGAACATATATCTCTTAGATGGATTTCCTTTGATGCCTACGATGATTGGTCTATTGGCATTGCCTGAAATATTCAACTTAATTGCACAAGAAGCAATAGCCAAGGATTTAGGAAGAAACTCCTTTAGAGAAATATGGGGAGGAGTGGTTGAAACAATCAAACATCCTATTCAATGGATACTCTGTTCCATATTGGGAGTCGTCGTTGGAATAATGCCAGCAGCTGGTGCAACGGTAGCAGGCATATTAGGTTATAATCAATCGAAGCAATGGATGAAAAACACAGAAGATTTTGGAACTGGGGCACCGAGAGGTATCATAGCAGCAGAATCGGCCAATAATGCCTCTCAAGGAGGCGCATTGGCAACCATGTTTGTATTGGGAATTCCTGGCAGTAATTCAACAGCAATGATGTTGGGTGCATTGGTTATTCAAGGGTGGTCACCAGGCCCAAGACTATTTATCGACCATAAAGACATAATCTATGCGAGTTTTTCATCGTTGTTTGTCCAACAAATCGTGATGTTATTGGTCGGATTGGTGATTTGTAGTTTTGCGGCACAAATCATTAGAATTCCCGTGAAATATTTGGTGCCATGCATTCTTGTATTTACAATTTTAGGAGCATTCTCGAATCGGAATACCCTATTTGATGCGTCATTGATGCTAGGGTTTGGTGTAATTGGTTGGTTTAT
>Ga0334895_1000978_pt1 | contig 32961 bp, 30 predicted proteins | sample GraSluR3_MG_7_FD_207229 | JGI IMG/M metagenome (GOLD analysis project Ga0334895, IMG submission 207229) | Sludge microbial communities from methane-producing bioreactor in Wageningen University, Netherlands - Granular Sludge_31_05-R3 | ecosystem: Engineered > Bioreactor > Anaerobic >... | reverse complement strand
AAGCCAGTATCGAAAAGAAAGCCTCCCGTTCAATGTTTTTGACTGAATACCTTATTTCAATGTTTAATCCAATTTATACCGATTTAAGGGCTATTCCATCTTGGTGAAATCAGGAGAGGGGTATTCAGGCGACCTAATCCCGGATATCTTTCGCTTCGCCAAACCAGTCCGGGGGCTGCCAGCCCGGCCTTGGCCTTTCGCCCTGGAACTCCTCCACCTCGACGATCGACTTGGCATAGATCGGCCGCACGGAGGGGCCGTCCACGGACCTTGGACCGACCTCGACGAGGTTGACGAACCTTCCGCTCCAGAGGGCCTCCACCTCGTATATGATCCTCCTCTCTTCGCCGGGACCGAGATCTATCAGGTTCCAGGTGACGACTCCGTCGTCATAGGTGGCGAAGATCGGTGACGAGTCGATGAGCCTCATACCCTCCGGGAGCCAGTCGGCGACCTTCGCCACCAGGGTGTCGTCCCCGAGGTTTTTGATATCCAGAGAATATAGGACGTGGTTTGGAACCGTATCGTCGACCACCCCCGCCTTGACGACGGCCGCACCTTCGGCGGAGCAGCAGGAGAGCCAGTCGATCTCGAGGGCGGAGAAGTTTGCGGCGTAGACCCAATCCTCGCCGTCGCCGCCGAAGGCCTCCACCCGATTCACCAGCTCGCCGCCCAGGAAGCTCGTCACGTCGAGGACAAGCTCGATGCTTCTGACGTCTCCGGGAGATAGGTGGGTGATGGACCAGTTGGCGCCGCCGGAGGTGAGGGTCGGCTTGAGATTGGATCTGACGAAGACAGATCCCGGCGGGAAGAGGTCTCTCACCAGGATCGGCTCGAGGGTCCTGTCCCCGTCGTTCTCCAGGATTATGACGTAGGCGGCGAGGGTTCTATCCTCCTCGTTAACGAGGGATCCCTCTTTCGCCACATGGAGGTGGGGCTGGCCATACCCGGAGGCTTCGTGGAGCCTGATGTCCCTTTGGAGGGAGTAGTCTCCTTCGTACTGCTCGTCCATATCGATCCCGCCCTCGGAGACGACCCTGTACCTCGCTGCCCCCGAGAACTCGGCCTCCGTCTCCATCTCGCCGAGACCCAAAGCTGTCGTCGTCTTATCGAGGTGGCTCACCCCGGAGTATTCCTCGCCGATGTAGCTCTCGCCCTCCCGTCTGGAGCTCATCCCCTCGCTCCACCTGAGGGAGACGTTCGCCGATGGGCCGCCGACGGCGAAGCTCGTGGGACTGTGGTCGAGGGAGACCGACTTGGCGATGTAGTTGGTGTAGGTCTCGATCCTCTCCTCGGACTGGTAAGAGCCGGTCCCCGACTCGAAAGTTCTCTGTTCATCTCCGACTTTCTTGTTGACGGCGACAAACCCAGTCCCCGAGACGGACCTTTCGGTGGCTATGTTCGAGCCGTAGTCGTCCACCCTCTCGCTGATCTTGAAGCTTCCGGAGTAGTCCTCGGAAGCCGAAAAGGCCGGGGACTTTTGGGGCGTGCTGTTGGGGCTGGACATCTTATACACCCCCAGGCTCGCCGCGCCGTCGAACTGGGACTCGACCTCCATCTCCGTACCGCTCCTGTCCACGCCGATGGCTACTTCCCGGTCGAGGGAGCCTCCGTAAAGGTAAGATTCCCTCATCGCCGTGCCCGTTGCCGGGTTTCTTAAAACAGTGATCTTTGTGAAACCTCCTCCAAAGGTGGACCTAGATATCTCCAGGACGGGACGGGAGAGAGAGTTGTTCTCCGATACTTTGATCGACGATTCCAAAAAACTCGTCTCCTCCGCCCACCCCATCTGCCCCCCCATAAGGAGAATACAGGCGCCAGCAGCCAGCAACATCAAGAAACTGCGCATGAACCCACTCACCTCCGGACGTGACCGAAACCCGAGCTATCGGGCCACCCGTCATGTCTATATCTTACACCTTTTTAAACCCATTTGATTGACGGCGGGTTTGAGGTGAAGTTTTTGGCTGAGATAACGCTTCTGGCAGAGGGGTATGTCGTAAGTCTCGGAGGCGGCCGGCTTCGGGCCTCGCCGTCGGCGGTTCTGATAGAGGACGCTGGGATCCGGGTCCTAGTCGACCCCGGCGCCGACAAAAAGGGGCTTCTTTCAGGCCTCTCCCGAAGGGGCCTTTCTCACAAGGACGTGGACCTCATATTCGTAACCCACACCCACCTCGACCACATCCTCAACTTGAGGCTCTTTCCTGAGACGGAGGTCTGCGATTCGAGCTACATCTATCGGGGGGAAGAGGTGATACCATACGAAAAATTTGTCCCGGGAACGAATGTCGAGGTCCTCCCGACGCCCGGCCACACCCCGGATCACGCCTCCCTCCTCGTCCAGGCCGATGGCGAGATCTGGCTTGTGGCGGGAGACCTCTTCTGGTGGGGGGAGGGTGCTGTCCATGGGGCTGATCGAGAGTCCTTGTTGGCCCTGGAGGACGAATACGCCTTCGATACAGAGGCCCTGAGGAGGAGCAGGATGACGGCATTGGAGAGGGCCGACGTCGTGATCCCAGGCCACGGGAAGATCCTCCGCCCCCATGGGAGGCATCCGCCTGGAATCCGATAGTCACCTTTTAGTAGTTTTTGAGGAGGGCTTGTAGCCATGCAAGAGGAGATCTTCTGTCCCGAATGTGGCGACTTCACAGAACACGTCACCGTCAAGCTCAGACGGGAGCACCTCGTCAGATGCGAGGTCTGCGGGACGGTCCATCCCACGGGACTCGAGAGGGCGAGGCTTGCGCCCCTCAGGGTCATCATCAGCGCCAAGGACGCCTCCCAACGCCGCACCATCGAGATCCCGGCAGAGGATCTCCTGAAGGTAGGCGATGAGATCCTGGTGGACGACGGGGTCGGCGACGTCGCGATCGTCGAGATCACCTCCATCGAACTGGAGGGGGGGAGGCGGGAGGAGGAGGCTCGTGCCGGAGACGTAGAAACCCTCTGGACGAGGGCCGTCGACGAGGTGGTGGTCAAGGTCTCAGTCCAACGGAGGGGAAAGACCACCTCCTACAACATCCCCGCCGGAGGGGACGAGACCTTCGCAGTGGGGGATGTGAGGACCGCGGGCGCAAGGAGGTATCGGGTGGAGAAGATCAGGCTTCGCGACGGGCGATCTCCCGATAGAGCCCTCGCGAAAGAGATAACCAGGATCTGGGGGGCTGCCCTCTGATGAAAGAAGATATGCTGAAGATGCTCCGGGGTAACGTCGGCGATCGGGTCATAGAGGCGATGGAACGGGTTCCTCGCGAGCTCTTCGTCCCCGAGAGCATACGCTCTTTGGCCTACGAGGATCATCCTCTTCCCATCGGCGAGGGGCAGACGATATCAGCCCCTCACATGGTGGCGATCATGTGCGACGTCCTTGACCTGGGAGAGGGGATGTCTGCCCTGGACGTGGGGGCCGGCTCCGGCTACCATGCCGCGGTGATGGCGGAGCTGGTGGGGCCCGAGGGCTGCGTTTATTCCATCGAGCGAGTCCCGGAGCTGGTGGTCTTCGCCCGCCGGAACCTTCGAGAGGCGGGGATCAAGAACGTGACCGTCGTCGAGGGAGATGGAAGCCGCGGCCTTCCCGAGCACGCCCCCTACGACCGGATCAACGTAGCGGCGACGGCACCGGAGGTTCCCGAGCCCCTAAAAGAGCAGCTGAAGGTGGGGGGAAAGCTCGTCGTCCCCGTGGGGAGCTGCTACCAGGAGCTGGTCCTGGTCATCAGGACCGAGGAGGGCTTCGAGCTGGAGCACCACGGAGGCGTCGTCTTCGTCCCCCTCATAGGGGACCACGGCTTCAAGATCTGAAGGGGGAAGCAAAGGGTTATCTTGATCTGAGATGACTCTCGAACGATGAAGCCTGTCACCCTCATCATCATGGACGGGTTTGGCGAGAGCGACGAGATCGAGGGAAACGCCATTGCCTCCGCCAAAACCCCCAACATAGACCGCCTCAAAAGCTCTTATCCCTTCACCACAATAGGCGCCGCCGGGCTGGATGTGGGCCTTCCCCCAGGCCAGATGGGAAACTCCGAGGTGGGCCACCTCAACCTCGGCGCGGGGAGGGTGGTCTATCAGGACTATACCAGGATCAACCTCGCCATCGAGGACGGCTCTTTCCGTGAAAACCCGGTTCTTATAGAGGCCATGGAAGAAGCGAAAAAGAGGGGCTGCGGCCTCCACCTGATGGGCCTTCTCTCCGATGGCGGGGTCCACAGCCACAACAGCCACCTATATGCCCTCCTGAAGCTCGCGAAAGAGAGGGGTCTTGAGAGGGTCTGGATCCATGCCATCCTGGACGGGCGGGACGTTCCTCCAAGAAGCGCCCTCGGCTATTTCGGGGAGCTGGAGGAGGAGATCGGATCTATCGGCGTTGGAAAGGTCTCCACCGTCGCCGGAAGGTACTACTCCATGGACCGGGACAGAAGGTGGGAGAGGACAGAGCTCGCCTACCGGGCCATGACCTCTGGCGAAGGGTTTTTTGCCGACAGCCCGGAGGAGGCGGTGAGGGCCGGCTACGACCGGGGCGAAGATGACGAGTTTCTCAAGCCGACGGTGGTGGACTCCGAGGGGCAGGTCAGAGACGGCGATAGCCTCATCTTCTTCAACTTTCGGCCCGATAGGGCTCGCCAGATCACCAAGGCCTTTGTAAACCCCGACTTTTGCGAGTTCAACGAGGAAAAGATCAACGTTCACTTCGTTTGCATGACCCAGTATGAGGAGTCGATAGAGGCTCCGGTAGCCTTTCCCGCCGAGCACCTCAAAGACACCCTGGGCGAGGTGGTGAGCAGGGATGGGCTTCGACAGCTCCGGATCGCCGAGACGGAGAAGTACGCCCACGTCACCTTCTTCTTCAACGGCGGCCGGGAGGAGGCGAGCCCTGGCGAGGAAAAGGTTTTGATACCCTCGCCGAAGGTCGCCACCTACGACCTGAAGCCTGAGATGAGCGCCTTCGAGGTGACCGAAGCCGTCGTCGAGAGGATAAAGGAGGGGATATATGACCTCATCGTCCTCAACTACGCCAACTCGGACATGGTCGGCCACACCGGGATCTTCGACGCCGCCGTCAGGGCGGTGGAGGCGGTGGATGAATGCGTTGGGAGGGTCGTCGACGAGGTCTTGGCCCGCGGCGGAGCCGTCCTTCTGACGGCGGACCACGGAAACGCAGAGAAGATGGAAGACCCCAGTACTGGTCAGCACCACACGGCCCACACCACAAACCCCGTCCCCTTCGTCCTGATAATGGACGGCGAAGAGGTGAAGCTGCGCGACGATGGGATCCTCGCTGACGTCGCCCCTACGGTTTTGGATCTATTGGGCCTTCCGATACCGGCAGCCATGACCGGAAGGTCACTGATCGTCAGGGATTAAGCCAAAGAAGTTCAGATGGTCTTCTGTCATGGATTCTTGCTGGAAAAGGTTTCAAACCTACCTTCAGGTCAGCCAGGCCTACAAGATAGCAAGGCGCCTCTTCGTGATGAACGCCTTCGACGGGATCCTCACCATAATGGGGGTCGTCATCGGCGCCCACTTCTCGGGGCTTACAAATCCCGACATAGTCATCAAGGCGGGGGTGGGGGGGAGCATAGCTCTCGGGATCTCTGGCATGAGCAGCGCCTACCTGGCGGAGAGGGCCGAGAGGAAGAGGGACCTGAAGAAACTGGAGAGCGCGATGCTCATCGATCTTAAGAAGAGCCAGTTCGCGAGAGCCTCGGAGTTTGCCACCATCGTCGTCGCCCTGGTGAACGGGATCAGCCCCGCCCTGGGGGCGATCATTCTCGTACTGCCTTACTTCTTTGTGCCCAGGATCGATATGGAGGAGGCCTTCATGGCGTCCCTCGGCCTCGGGCTTCTGTGCCTCTTCTTCCTGGGTTTATTTCTGGCCAGGATCAGCCACGAGCGTATGATCGTCTCCGGCATTCGACTGATCCTCGTGGGGCTTTTGACGATCGCCGTCGTCAGCCTCGTCTCGGCACCAGGATCAATATAGGAGGATATCAGTTGTACGGCGCTATGGGCTTTGAGACCGACACCTTCCTCGAGATGTGTATCGAGCTTCCCGAGAGACACGAGGTCGATCTCGGCCCCCGAAGGTTGGACGTGATCCTCCGGAAGGGAGGGATCCTGGACGCCCAGATCGAGAACTTGCGAAAGGGGAGGTACGGGCCAGGACGGGCGAACCACCTTGAATATGTACTCTTTCCGAGGCTTGAGGAGAAGTGTCTCGAGGTTCTGGAGGGGATTTCGCCGGAATCGAGACCCTTGCGCGATGGCCAGGTCAGAGAAGCCTTTAATAGGGCTCGGTCCAGCATAAACTTGCTGAGATATATGGAACTTTATCGATACCTGGATTCGAAGACGCCCGAGATGCTGGAGGCGTTGAGGGACCTGGTACGCTTTGAGACCGTCGCCCCCCCGGGTAAAAACTATCACGAGATCGTCGATTACCTGATCTCCATCTTCAGGGGCCTGGAGTTTGAGACGGAGAAGGTGGTGATGCCCCAGGAGATCTTCGATCAGAGGTGTGGGAGGGCGGACCTCGTCGGCGACAGGGTGAACCTCAGGGCACACCTGGATGCCGGGGCCGAAGAGACCCTGGTGATCTACACTCATCTCGACGTCGTCCCCGCTGGAGAGGGCTGGTCCTCGAACCCCTTTGAGCCGGAGGTCAGGGAAGACCGAATCTTTGGCCGGGGCGTCGCCGACTCCAAAGGGGCGGTGGCAGCCCTCATCGCTGCCCTCGGGGCGGTCAGAGCCTGTGGAAGGCACCGGCGCAACCTGGAGGTGCTCCTCACCACCGACGAGGAGGTGGGGGGGTACTCGGGGCTCTGCTACTTCACCGACGAGGGGCTCGTCAAGGGCGACTGCATGCTCTGCATGGATAGCTTCTCCGACGACATCATCATCGGCTGCAATGGCATCATCACATGGGAGGCGACGGTCCGCGGGAAGGCGGTCCACTCGGGGGCGAGCTTTCTCGGGGAGAACGCCATCGAGAATGCTCTGCCGGTCATAGAGGCCCTCCTGGATCTGAAGAAAGAAGTGGAGTCGAGGAGGTCCACCTTGCGGGCCTCCTCGGAGCTTCTTGCCTTTGGCCTGGATCACGGGAGACCGATGTTGAACGTCACAATGATCCACGGCGGGATCAAGGAGAACATCGTCCCCGACAGGTGCGTCGTCAGGGGGGACCGCAGGGTGATATCTGAGGAGAGGATGGAGGAGGCGGCCGCCGAGATGGAGAGGGCCGTGGCGGACCTGGGTGTCGACCTCGAGTGGAGGAGCTGGATGGGCTACCCTCCCATGCGGGTAGATCCTGACCACCCCTGGGTCGCAGAGGTGAGCCGCGCTCTTGAGAAGGCCTCGGGAAGGAAGCCAAGGCTTGCGGGCGCCCAGTACAGCCTCGACCAGGCTTACGTCGTGGACGTGACGGGGATCCCCTCCTGCGTCTACGGCGTCGGCCGCCAGACCGACTCAAACCCCCATGGTCCGGACGAGAATGTGACCCTGGAGGACCTCTCGATCTACGCCCGGTTCCTCGCATCTCTGATGACGGGCTGAGCCGTCAGTCGCGAACGACGATCAGAAGGAGGACTATGCTTTGAAGATCGTTTCCGTGGTGGGGCCCAAGAAGTCCGGCAAGACCACTCTCGTCGAGGAGCTGGTCAGATCTCTGAAGAGGCACGGCCGGGTTGGCACCATTAAGAACATGCCCCACCACCCCGTGGAGGACAGAGGCGACACCAAACGCCACTTTGAGGCGGGGGCAGACGTGGTGGTGGGCGTAGGCCAAGAGGGCGTCTTCTTCAAAGTGGCGAGGGGCGGAGGGCTTGAGGAGGCTCTGGAGGAGCTTCGGAGAGAGGGGGTGGATTACGCCATCGTCGAGGGTTTTAAGAGATCCGACCTTCCCAAGATCGTCCTTGGCGGGATCGACGTCCCAAATCCCATCGTGGCGGTGGAGGGAAGGCCGCCCTTCGACGACGATCTGATAGAAGAGCTGGTGAGACTCTTGATCTCGTCTCAGGAACTCTGATCTTCCAACAAACCACCAGTGCAGGACCAAGGGCAGGACCATTCAAACAGGATCATAAATTTATTATAGAAGCTGGAGAAACTCGATACGTTTTTAAACGATAAGGCCGTCACCGGAACTTCGGGGAGGTTCAGATTGAATCGTCTATGGCTCGCAGTCGTGATCTCTATGGTGGTTTTTGTGGGGTCAGCGGCAGCTGCCAACTACGTCTTCGAGCGGTCGGTGATTCAGGGGGTGGGCTACAGAAGCCACGAGCTCATCGGCCAGACAGCCCAGGGATACAGCGGCCAGAAGATCGTGGAGAGGATATCGGGAAGCGGCAACTTCTACGACCGCACCGAGTTCGAGCTCAACGTCCATCACAATTCCATAAACTACACCCAGGAAGCAGAGTTCGAGTACTTCCCAGTAAGCTACCAGACCGGCACCTACGACCAGAAGTGGGTGGATAAGCTATGCGTATCCAACTACGATGCAGGAGCCGTGGTCACTGAGCAGTATACCCACGCCGAGAGCCTGATGAAGAGTACCGAGATCAGAACGGCGGGCGATAGCCATCTGAACGCGGTCAACAACAGCGGGATTGAGGCCAGCTTCAGCTCCAACGTCATAGGAGTGGGCCACATAGGATGGCTCTCCAAAGACCCCAAGGCCGACAGCAAGGGCAGACACTTCGAGGTGGGAAGGAGCATTGAGGACGTCACAGGAGTCTTCTCGATAGAGAAGTACATCCAGCTCTCAATGAACGAGACCATCACTTCCAACATAGACTGGCTCCCCTGTCTGTAGTAGTAGGACGATTCTCGGCCGAATAGAATGTGGATTCGGCCGGTCAGAGGATCTCAGGCGAAAAGATGCATGAGGCCAAAAATCGAGCATAGTCAACGGAGGGTTCGGCCTCATGCTAAAATTGGTCCTGGGTTGCTGGGCAGTTCAGAAGGCTTCGGGAGAGAATCACAGCTAGGCAAAGAAAATCGGCTTTCTTGGCATCGGCAGGTCATCAGGTTTCTACGTTGTAACGGATTAGGTAGACCCAGAACGCCAGGCCAACCACTGAGATGGCGACCAGGATCTCACCGATCACTTTTATCACCTCCTGAGACTATAATGACTATTCATTATAAATCCAGAGTTTATGAAGCTTTTGATCTTTTCATAGGTTCAGCATAGCAGTTGAAAGCAAAAACCAAAGTGAGAGCGCCGAGATCGAAGTCTGAAATCCGTTATATCTGCTCGCAAAATTTATTAATTGTAAACTTCAATAATGGTTCATGCTCAGGCCGTTTTGGGAAGAGGCGCTGGAGAGATCAAAAATTCATGGCAGCCCTCGTGGGGACTTTCCTATGGAGAGGACGAAGGAAGGATCGAGGCCGCAGACCGTTTGCGGCGTCCCCTTCTGCCAACCATGATCACGACTCTATCTCTTCGGCTTCCCCTTCCCGAGGACGAGCCCTTCCTCTTTCGCCTCTACACCAGCACCAGTGAGGTGGAGATCGCGTCCATCGGCTGGGGCGAGGCTGATAAAGAAGCATTTCTGTGGCTCCAGTTCAAAGCGCATCAACATCACTAGCCACCATGACCCCCGAGGCGGACCAGAGGGTAATTCTCCTGGACGGAAGGCCTGTAGGAAATCTGATCGTCATCCGGGGGCACAAGGAAATCAGGCTGGCGGAGATCGCCCTCCTCTCAGAAGATCGGGACAAGGGCATTGGGAGCTGCCTGATTCGGGATCTGGCGGAGGAAGCAGTGGAGGCGGGTCTGCCCCTCAGGCTTCACGTGGCGAAGTTCAACCGGGCGATTCGGCTCTATCGGCGTCTGAGTTTTGCCCTGATAGGCGATACAGGCACCCACTTTTTCATGGAACGGCCCCCCATTAGTTTTGTAATACCTCTTCGGTCACGTCGCCCCCAAATTTGTCGAGCTATGGGAAGAGACTTATCTCGATAGAGGGCAGATCTGAGGGACACAAACTCCTACCATAGCCCCTTCGAAGGAGGGCGAGGAGAAGTTCAGAGGCACATGGCCGAAGGTAGAACGGGTGCCGTAAGATGAACTCTGGCGAGGAGATCAGCTTTGGTTCCCATCGATACCAGCTCATTGAGTTATGAGTTTCCCTGAGCGACAAAGTGGCGACAGAAAAGTTTAATGTGACCGATCAAAAAAGAAGTCCTACGCGTGAATAAGCGCAAAATCAGAGTCGAAACGACGGAATCTCACATGAATAATTGTACTGAAAGTAGCGATACGGGCAATATTTTTGGATTAATAGGGAAACCTGATCGATGTTATGAAGATTGGTGGAGGGACGATATGGCAGAATTATTCAGGGAAGTTGTGGGGCGGGCAAAAGAGGAGAATAGAACGTATCTGATGGAGCACGAGTGCAAGGCTCTCCTCGAAAGCCTGGGGATCTCGACGACGGGCGCCGAGGTCGCCCGGTCTGAGGATGAGGCGGTCCGGTTGGCGGAATCGATAGGCTACCCCGTGGTACTGAAGGTGGTCTCCCCAGAGGTAGTCCACAAGTCCGACGCCGGCGGCGTGAGGCTCGGCCTGATGGGTCCCGACGAGGTTAGGCGGGCCCGCCTGGAGATGGTGGAAGCGTTCCGGGACAAAGAGGTCGTCGGGATCGCAGTCCAGGAGATGGCCCCGCCGGGGACCGAGGCGATCGTCGGGGTGGCTCGCGACCCCACCTTCGGTCCGATCCTGATGTTCGGCCTCGGCGGCATCTTCGTCGAGATCCTCCAGGATGTATCCCTGAAGTCGATACCCATCACCGAGACCGATGCCGACGAGATGATCGCGGGGATAAAGGGCCACGCCCTTCTTGGGGGGTACCGCGGCCGGTCGGCGGACATCCCTGCTCTGAGGGATCTGTTGATGAAGATCTCCGACCTGGTGATGAAATATCCCGAGATCGCCGAGATGGACTTAAACCCCGTCTTCCTATACCCCGACGGCTACCGGGTGGTGGATGCGAGGATCATAATCGGCGACGCCCCCGAGGTCACCGAAGGGGCCTTGCCCAAGATCCAGGACCTCCACGACCTCTTCTACCCGAAGAGCATCGCCGTCATCGGAGCTTCGGGGACAAAAGGTAAGCTCGGATGGAACGTCTTCTGCAACCTGATCAATCACGACTTCGAGGGAGATCTCTACCCCATCAACCCCAAGGCCGAGTCGATTTTGGGGATCAAGGCCTACCCGAGGATCAGCGCCGTCAAAAAGCCCATCGACGTCGCCGTCATCCTCGTCCAGGCGAGCATGACGCCGGAGGTGGTGAAGGAGTGCTGCGACTGTGGCGTCAAATACGTCATCGTCGAGTCTGCGGGCTTCGCCGAGATGGGCGATGCGGGAAGGAGGATAGAGGAGGAGATGAAGGCGATCACCGACTCCTACGGCGTGCGGCTCCTGGGGCCCAACTGCTCGGGGATAATCAATACCCACTGCAGTATGGTCCAGTCCATAGGGATCGTCGACGCCCTATCCCGGGGGAACATCGGCCTCATATCCCAGGCCGGGGTCTGTGCCGCCGGGATGCTCTGGGGTCTCCGTCACATCATGGACTTCGGGATCGTGGCGACGATCGGAAACAAGCTCGACATCAACGAGACGGACATGCTGGAGGCGGTGAGCCAGGACGAGAATGTGAACGTCATCTGCATGTACCTCGAATCTGTGAAGGGCGGGAGAAGGTTCATCGACGTGGCTAAGAGGATCACGACGGAGAAGCCGATAATCGCCCTCAAGTCCGGCAGGACTGAGGCTGGGAAGAGGGCGGTCGCCTCCCACACCGCCTCCATAGCCGGAAACGATCTAGTCTACAGCGCCGTCTTCCAGCAGGCCAGGGTGATCAGGGCGAGGGACTACGAGCACATGTTCAACCTCGCCAGGGCGGTGTCCAAGCAGCCCTTCCCCAAAAAGGAGGGCGTCTTCATCATCACATACGCCGGCTCCCTCGGGGTCATATCCGCCGACGCCGTCATCGACGAGAGAATGAAGCTCTCAGATCTGGAGCCTCACCTCAAGGAGAGGCTCCTCGACCTGCTCCCGGAGTACGTCGGAGGGACAAACCCCGTCGACTACACCTTCAGCATGGACGCCGAGACGGTGAAGAGGACGATCGAGATCGGGGTGGAGAGCGAGGACGTGGGAAGCTTCATCGTCATCCTCCAGGCTGAGATCCTGGGAAGCTACGTCGAGCCTTTGGGCAAAATCGACTATCGGGGAAAGCCCATTATGGTCTGCGTTGCAGGAAAGGAGTTCGCCATGGACGACGTCATCAAGATGGAGAACGTCGGAATCCCCGTCTACCAGACCCCAGAGCAGTGCGCCGACGCGATATCGGTGATGTACAAGCACTGGAAGCACTCTGGACAATAGTCAGAACCGCGGGACCCCCAGGAGATTCTCGCGGGGTCGCCCCCCATCCCGGAGCTCATCCCCGGGAATGGGTTGACTACCGACGACCCCGTCAGTACATCTTCATGACGTCCTGGGGCTCGGTCCAGTTTCCGCCCTCAAAGATCCTCATGGAGGATCTCTCCCTTGCGTACTCCATCGTCCTCGTCCAGTTCGCCTTGGAAGGAAGTGTCGCGGGGTCGATCATTCTGCTGAGCCGAGGGCTTACGATCGGGGGCTGGTTTCCCATTGCAAGGAGTTGTTTTTCCCTCTCCTCGGCGATTTTTCGGGAGACCTTTCCCAGGACCGACGGCGCCTTCGACGATCCTCCAAGGGATGCCGGCTCTTTGAAGATCTCCGATCCGAAGTAGGGGTAGTACTGGCTGTGGTCTACCCTCGAGGCCGTGCCCCCAGAGAAGAATATGGGGTCAGAGAAGTAGGACCGCCACTCCGAGTAGTTGGGATTAGTGCCGGGGTTCAGGTAGTCTGCGCCCGCCAGGCCCGCCGTCAAGATCAGGCCCGATACCACCAAAATCAAATTGCTCTTTGAAATCATGTCCGAGTCACACTCCCCTGGGGGGAGTATGCTGGGCTTGGTTTAAATTATTTGCCCAATAGATGACAGGATGATCTCCCGCAGAGGTCAGCTTCGGTAGACCTTCATCACGCATCCCTCATCAGTCTCCTCGACCTCGAGCTTCATCCCGAGATCTGCAAAGACCTTCCGCCAGTGGCTCTCGACGCAGGTCTTACAGTGCTGTTTTGCAACGAGCCCGGCTCCCAGGCGGGCGAAGGCGTTGATGCCCTCCTTGATGGCGCATTTATCCCTTCTGATCTCAACCCAGCCGTCCCCCTCCACCACCGAAACGACGCTTCCAAAGAGGTTCTTGTCGTTGGTGGCCACGGCGATGGCCAGGTCCTTCGGCTCGGAGAGCTCCAGCCTCTTGAAGGTGTCGGCGACCTGGTGGGCGCCCATATCCTGAAACTCGCGAAGCCCTTTCTTTCCGAGCCTCTTCGCGACGTAGCCGCTGCTTCCGTAGAAGCTTCCAAGCCACATCGCCACCACTCGCTGCTGGATCTGCTCCGTCGGGATATCGGGAACGTCGGTCATGAATCTGACTCGTCCTGGGGGCGATATAACCTTTCCGAGAGGTTTCCTCAGACAACTCCGATCTTCGAGGCCCGGTAAGATTATCCGGGAAGCTTCGAAGTCCTGGAGCAGATCGACGAGTACAGGTCGGCCATAAGTTCGGAGAAGACGGCGTCGGATGAGGGGCTCGTCGGGGTGGACGAGAGGATCAGCGAGAGCCAGAGGAACCATGAGTCGGTCGCTGGCGCCTATAAATCCGAGGAGCTTATTGAGGCCTACACCGACTACATCACCATGATATCGCCGTCTTTCCCGTGCACGTGAACCAGAGCATCACAGGCGACGTATCCATCGACGCTTCTACAGAGAGGAAGAAGGGAATCTGCTCCAAGAACCCCTGCCGAAGAAAAGTAAAGGACTGGCGCCTCTTGCGCCAGAACCTCTTTTACATGGCCAAGATCGATTCAGATCGGATCGGGCTTATCGAGAAGCCCTCTCTTCTCCAGAATTGCGCCGGATCTCGCGTGGGGACGCCTTGAGACCGAGTCACCTGCCTTCTCCATCTCCCTCGCCTCGTCGGCCAGCTTTGCTGCAGCCCGCATCACCTCGTGTCCCGCGGCGGCGGTGAGGGCGATCCTGTCCAGCTCCTTAAGCCTGAAGCAGGCGGCGGCGTCGATTCCCGCCACCGTCTGGGCCATGTGGAGCGCGCCGATGGCCTTCGCCCGAGCGTAGGGGTTTTTGAACTCCATCCGTTCTGTGCACTTCTCAGGGCTCGCGAGGATGTGGGGAAGCTCGGCGGAGCCTGCGAGGATGCTCGCCATCGTCCTGTCCAACTCCTCCTGAACAAGCCTCACAGACCCACAGATACTCAATACCTTGAGGGAGTCGGAGTTGAAGAGCGCCATCTCCGCGGGATCGAGGAACTCCCGTTTCGCCCCGATGAGGGGGTCGAAGGGAAGGATGATGTAGCCGAAACCCTCGGCCTCCAGAGCTCCGCGAGCATCCTTCTTGGAGGGGCCGTCGGATATGACGACGGTCGGAAAATCCTTGTAGATCTCTCTTGCCGCTGTAGGCCCAGGGGTTGCGGCGTTCGGCCCGACCATCACCACAAGCTGGGGTCCCCAGCTCTTCAGCTCTGCCGACATTTCGGCCTCATTCTTCGTCATCTTGGCTCCGAAGGAGAGGGATCTGACCTCGATGTCCGTCCTCTCGGCTATCTCGTCGAGCGCGAGGTCTGCGACCAGCGATGATGCGACGTTGCCGAGCTTGATAAATCCGATCTTGAACATGGCATTAACCCGCCCCAGGGATGCCGTCAGATCATAAAAGAGTTCCGATCTCTTGATGGACATCGATCTTGACCCCCATCCCTCTGGTCTCAGTCCGACTCATCTCAATTCGAATCTCAGGCGTCAAAGCGGTCTATTTCGGCGATAACTTCTTTATATCCCGCTATCGTTTTGGAAATAGATACCTTGAGAGCTTGGATGATTCGTCACTTGGGCGAGAACAGGTGGCTGGTCCTGGATACCCTCGCCATAGTCACGGGCCTTGCCGGGGGGCTTGGGGCCGTGATCTTCAGGAGGCTGGTCGAGTCGGTCCACCACCTCTTCTTCGGGCCGGTTCTCGCCGCCCTTCCCGGAGGCGACGAGAGGATGGTGCTACTGCCGGTTCTGGGGGGAGCTGTCGTCGGTTTAACCATCCTCAGGTTTGCGCCCGAGGCGAGAGGGGAGGGGATCCCGGGCCTCATGGAGTCGCTCCACAAGAGGGGCGGCAGAATTCGGGCCCGGTCTGGGCCTTCCCTCCTCCTCGCATCCATCGTCACCATCGGGAGCGGCGGCAGCGCTGGGAGGGACTCCCCCATCGCCCAGATCGGGGCTTACTTCGGATCCATCCTGGGCCAGAGGCTGAGGTTGACGGTGGCCGACGTCCAGATCCTCGCCATCTGCGGCTTTGTGGCGGGACTTGCAGGGACCTTCAACGCGCCCCTTGGAAGCGCCATCTTCGGCATGGAGGTGGTCATGAGGCGCTTTAGGATGGTGGATGCGGTTCCCCTCCTCCTCTCGGCGGTGATCGGAGCGGCAACGGCCTCCGCCTTCCTCGGCACTAACCCCGCCTTCACTCCGCCCGAGATCGATCTTGTCCTGGCGGAGCTTTGGCTCTGCTTCATCTTGGGGCTCGTCTTAGGCGCCGTCAGTCTCCTCTGGGTCGCCCTCGCCAGCGGCGCAGAAAGGCTCTTTGAAAAGCTTCCCCTGAGGGATGGGTTGAAGCCAGCCTTGGGCGGTTTTGTCGCAGGGGCCGCGGGACTTTACTTTTTGGACTATGGGATCATGGGGGTGGGTTACGACGGGGTGGACCGGGTGTTGAGCCTCGTCTCCGGTCCAAGTGGGTCTGATGAGATACCGATTCTCCTCTTCCTTCTTGCCCTGGCGGCGGCCAAAGCCCTGGCCACCGCCTCTACCCTAGGATCCGGCGGGAGCGGGGGGAGCATCGGACCCACCCTCTACATCGGCGCTGTGGTCGGAGCTGGCCTGGGCCTCATCTTCGCAGACGTCTTGCCCGCTGCTGAAGGACACGCTCCGACCTACGCTCTTCTGGGGGCAGGAGCCCTTTTCGCGGGATCTGCAGGCGCCCCCCTCACCTGTGTGGTGCTGATATCAGAGATGACCGCCGACTACGCCCTCCTTCCGTCTCTAATGATCGCCTGCGCCACCAGCTACGGCATAGCCCAGATGGGCCTCAAGGGGTCGACCATCTACACGTTGAACCTGCTGAGAAGGGGCGTCACCCTGGAGACGGAAGAGGCGGTTTTGGCGAGGGTCCCAGTCAAAGATGCCATGGTCCAGGAGGTGGTGACGGTCGACCCGGACGCGACCATCAGAGATGTGAGAGAGAGGATAGTCGATCATAACATCAGGGGCTTTCCCGTCGTCAAAGACGGCAATCTCTTGGGGATCGTCACCTTCGACGACCTCCGGAAGGTACCCGAGGAGAGGCAGGATGAGATCCGAGTAGAGGACGTGGCAGTGAAGGATGTGATCGTCGCCTACCCCGAGGAGAACATGAAGCAGGTGATGGACCGGCTATACCAGAACAACGTCGGACGGCTTCCCGTGGTGGAGCGGGAGAACCCGAAGAAGCTTCTGGGGATCGTCACCAGGACCGACGCCATCGGCGCCTACGAGAGGGCGGCCGAAAATCAAAAAGAGCGCGCCAAATAAAGAAGAGGACGGCTTGCTTTGCGGAACTCTCTCAGAATAGAGGGGAGGGGTTTCAGACTTCAGACTTCAGACTTCAGACCTGTTCTCTGTTCTCTGTTCTCTGTTCTCTGTTCTCTGTTCTCTGTTCTTTCCCTCTTTCCTTCTTTTTGGTGAAGCGTTCCGCTCCGCTCGATCTTCTTCTCTACCCTAGCCCATTCCTTTGTCGCAAGGAAGCTCTCCTCCATGTAGCCGACCGCCTTCTCGAACCTCCTCATCGGGAAGGCCATGGTCAGAACGTCGAGGGGCACGCAGGGCCGTGCCGATGGATCGAACATGCCCAGGACGACTTTCGGCTCTTCCTTTGGCTCTTCCTTCGATCCGTCCTTCGATCCGTCCTTCGATCCGTCCTTCTGCCCTTCGACGAACGGGTAGAGGATGATGGAGCTGCACCCCGCACCCATGGGGGAGATGACCCCGTTGGGATCGCTTCGGTCAAAGTTTGCGATGGTGAAAAGGCCGGAGAGGACCTCGGGGCGGGCGAAGAAGATCACGACCTCGGGCGCGTCCACCCCCGCCAGCTGGTCCCACCGGGTGAAGTGCATGTTCATTCCCTCTGAAGAGATCGCGGGGATCATCTTCTCCCAGGCATCGACGATCTCCGGCGTCCTTTTATACCGCTCCCCTTCGAGGCTGCCCGGCTTGCCGTACGAGAGGAAGTACCGGAAGTCGGGGGGACGCTCCCTTGAATATCCTGAATACATGAGTCCTCCGGGGCAGGAGATCGAATTCTCATCGAAGACGAGGGGCGTTCCACCCCTCGCGCGGTTGATCTGGCAGATGAGGCAGCGCCAGCCCTCCGGCGGCGGGACTTTTTGCACATCGCCGGAATCTTTTCGGAACTCCAGGGTTATGGGAAGCTCCGCCCCCGGGAAGTACTTCTGCCATAATGCGGTGAACCGATCGCGGAGTACGATATCCATAGTAGCTCAAATATCTTTTAGGTATAAGCAGGTTATCATTGGACTGAGTTGGAGGATTGGAGAAGATGAGCGCGAAAGTGGGTGGGTTCATCAGGGGCGATCGCCATGGAGAGGGAGTCTTCCCACTCGATCCTCTGGGGGAGGTCGGAGGCCTCGTTTCCCGGCGACTGCGGGTCATGGGTTGAGGAGGCCACGAGCGGATGGGCGAGGAATGCCGTTAGGCTCCTCTGGGAAGAGGGGTGTGGCAGGGACACTCTTCTGCGATTCGTCCATGCCTCCATTATTTGTCAATTTTTAAAGAGGCAAGAGGCCCAGCGTTTAGGCGAATAAATCTGATTGGAATAACATTATTGGGTCATGACCAAAAGACTTAAATTTTAATGAATTACTTGGATATTGCGGTTGTGATAAATAAGATGCAGCTAGTGATCAATACATATGGCTCGTATCTAAGAAAAAGCGGGAACTGTTTTTTGGTAAAGAAGGACGATAAAAGCTTTGAAGTGGCGGCGAACAAAATAAATAGCGTCTTAATCACAACGGCTGCATACATAACGACAGACGCCATCAAGATGGCAGTAGATAACAACATAGATATCGTTTTTCTCGACACCCACGGGGACCCTTATGGAAGGGTTTGGCATCCGAAACTGGGGAGTACGACCCTGATTCGGAGAAGGCAGCTGGAGATCTATGACGATTCAGAGGGACTGAAACTCGCCAAGGATTGGGGCTTAAAGAAGTTTGATAATCAGCTAGCTCTTCTGAGCAGATTGAGGAAGGCGAGACCCGAGAAGAAGGACGATCTGGATGGCTACATCCAGGAGATCGAGCGCTCCCGAGACAAAATGAAGCGGCTCAGGGGCACCATCGATTTCCGGCGGCAAGAGATGCTAGGATTGGAGGGGATGGCCTCCAGGGCCTACTTCGGGGCCATCTCATCCATAATGCCTGAACGGTATCATTTTCCAGGGCGGAGCAGAAACCCCGCCAAAGACGAGTTCAACGCCATGCTCAACTACGGGTACGGCGTTCTCTACTCACTGGTGGAGAAGGGCTGCATCATCGCGGGGCTGGATCCTTACGTGGGATTTCTGCATACCGACTCATACAACAAGAAGTCTCTCGTCTTCGACATCATCGAGATCTTTCGGACCTACATCGATGAGGCCGTCGTCCACCTCTTCACCAGGCGTATGGTGAAAGACGAGTTCTTCGAGCCGCTGGAGCAGGGTATAGGCCTCTCGAAGGACGGCAAGGCGGCCCTGATCGAAGTGGTGAATGGCGCCCTGGAGGAGCCGATCCTTTACCGGGGCCGGAACGTGAAGAGGAGGAACACCATCCAGATGGAGTGCCACAGGATCGCCAACTCTCTGATCCGGCCAGGGACCGAGCTTCCGGAGGACTTCGATATGGACGTTCTGGAAGCTGAAGACGGCTGAAGACGAATCGAGATGAGATAAGGACTTATGTAAATCAGATAAATCGGGCGAATTTGGGGTTTCTGATGCTGGTATGGACAATCTACGATATAACCGACGACAGGATTCGAAGCCGGGTGGCTAAGATCTGCAAGAACTACGGCTTATTCCGGGTCCAGAAGAGCGCATTTCTGGGTGACCTCAACCGGAACGAGTCCGACTCCCTGGCCCTGGAGTGCGAGGCGATCATCGAGGAGTCCGACTCGGTCTACGTCTTTCCCATGTGCGAAGACTGCTTCGGGAAGATCAAGCTGATCGGCGAGGGTTTCGACCAGGATCTGGTGAGCGGGATGACCATCACCAAGATATTCTGAGGATAGGATGGAGACAGAGTTCGAGGCCGGGGCCGAGATTTCGCCGCCTGAGAGGGAGACGGAGGAGATCTTCATCACCGTCTCCGATGCCCTGGAGTACCTTTTCTGCCCTCGGTTCATATTCTTCATGCATTGCCTTGGCATTCCCCAAAGAGAAGAGAGGCGATACAAGGTCCTGAGGGGTAGGGAGCTTCACGAGAGCCGCGAGAAGGTGAACCGGAGTTACGTGAGAAAGAGGCTCAACTGTGTAAGGAAAGAGATCTCAGTCTATCTCACGTCGCGAAGGTATCACTTCAAGGGAGAGGTGGACGAGGTCCTCTTTCTGGAGGACGGGACTGCAGCACCTATGGACTACAAGTACGCGGAGTGGAAGAAGACCGTCTATCGGACCCACAAGTATCAGGCGGCCCTTTACTCCCTTCTCATCATGGAGCATTACGGCGTCGATGTGAGGAGGGGCTTTGTGTGCTACACCAGGAGCAACCATCATGTGGAGGAGATCAAACTCAGGGAAAAGGATTATAAGAGTGCGCTGCAGATGGTGCGCGAGATACTTATGATAATTCAAAGGGGATATTATCCTGATGGGACAAAGCAGAAGGCGAGGTGCGTGGACTGCACGTATCGAAATATATGTGTTTGACTCTATATAGATACATGAAGAAAATTCTAAGGGCGTAGGTTATGAAAGAAATCGCTAAAACAGACATCAAACGGCGACTATTACATCCAATGGTTAGCGATCAAGCAAATCCTTGTTGTAATGGAATAACGCTCAGGCTATTGAAATGTAGATCCAACAGGCTATTTCTACGTTTCAATCCTTGTTTTGCTGGAATAAATCGCCATGGTATACCTGGGGCTATATGTATGTTGTTATCCTATGGGCGAATCAATTTTATATGGTCAGACTGAATAAATTAAACGGTTCGTTGTACAAAGATTACTCACGAGAAGAGACCGAAAGATATATTAACGATTCACGCTATTTCTACTAATAGAGGCAATATGCACCCCTACAATACCAGGCTAGTTAATTGCGGCGGTGGCAGAGTGGCCCAATGCAATAGCCTTAAGAGCTGTCGATCCCGCCGGATCACATGGGTTCAAATCCCATCCGCCGCGTCATCTCACCCATTGCCTAGTTGGGCGGATAATTCGATGACAATAATAAGCTGGCATCGAACGCATAATAGGTGTTTGATTTCATTCCCATCTCTTGTTCGGCAATCTCACCTTCGGGCTGTAAATACGTGTGTATCACATCGATATAAAGGTTATGCCGCGTTCAGTTCAAAATTTTTTAATATGTCAGTAGGATGTTGAAAGACTGGTCTTGAAAAGTGCATTGGTGGTTGAATGATTGAAGCTGTGGCGAAAATTGGAGAATACGTTCAAGGAACTGCCTCTGTAGATGACCTGACATCTACTTTTATAGAGAATCCGAATATTAATGGCAAATATAAATTCGTATTAATCGTAGTTCTGAGCGAGAAAAACGGTGAGTATGTTTTTGATCGCGTTGATTTTGAGGAGTTTAATAATTACCAAAAATATCTCTACAAAAAAGGCGCTCCCAACGGCACTGATGTCACACCTACTAGCAAGTTAGCAGGTAATCTTGAAAAAACTTATCGAAACAGGTTCCTCAAATGGTTCCAGAACTACGATAATTATGATCTATCACAAGAAGATAAAGAAACTCTCCGAAGGATGTACCTGGCAATAGACTCAAAAGCGGATCAAATATTGGCCGATCTTGAGACGAAATTCTCACTGAAACGCCCTAATGACAACGCCATAATAACTCTTGGTATTGAGTCAAATGGCGAACTCCACTTTCCCGGCAGTCTCTCAGTTTTCAATGAGATTCTGCTTCGGAAGGGAAAAGATAAATATTTCATCAAAAAATCCCAAGGAGAATCGCGGGGAAGAGACGCCGTCTGTTCCGTATGCAAGCAGAAAAAAGATGAGGTATATGGCTTTGCAATCCCCTGGGCATTCCACACCTTCGATAAGCCCGGATTCATCGCGGGTGGATTCGAAGCCTCTGACTCCTGGAAGAATACCCCAGTTTGCTTTAATTGTGCCACAAATCTAGAAGTTGGAAAGAAATACATTGAAGAAAAGCTAGATTTCAGTTTTTATGGTTTCAGATACCTTCTCGTGCCGAAGTTGACGTTAGATGGTGATTTGGATGAAATCTTGAACATTTTAGGCGCAAAAGATCAGAAGAAAAAACTAAAATTAACCAGAGAAATTAAGTCTCGCATAACTGATGACGAGGATGAAATATTTGATCTGGTCGAAGAACGAAAAGATTTCTTCAGCAATAGCCTGGTATTTTATAAAAAGGAGCAATCGTCTTACAGGATTCTTCTTCTCGTCGAGGGAATTCTTCCCTCGCGACTGAGGACTCTTTTCAAAACCAAAGAGAAGGTCGATGAGAGATTTAAGATTTACAACGACACAATACTGAGCGAAGCCCAAAGGGAAAAGATTCACTTGGAGTTCAACTTCGGAGTATTGAGGCGATTCTTCCCAAAAGAGTCCCAAAACAGAACCTTTGACAAGATTTTCCTGGAGATCGTAGATAAGATATTCATTGGTGTAAAGATCGATTACAATTTGCTGGTGGATTTTATAATGAGGCGAGTGAGAGACGCGTTCATTAAGAGTTATCCCACTAATATCGATATCCTGAACGGATTCTTGCTTTTGCATTATATAAATGAACTGGATCTATTTAGACGAGCAGAGGTGGAGATGAAAACTATGAATGGGCAGGGAAGCGGAGTCCTCCACATGGCAGAGCTGGAAGGTCTCCCTTTAGAGCAGCGAGTTGAGAGGTTCTTCGAAGCCAACATGGCTTTTTTCAATAGCGATGCCAAGAAAGCGACGTTTCTGGAAGGTGTGCTTGCCCAAAAACTTTTGAACATTCAGTGGATGGATAAAAATGCTACACCCTTCCGATCAAAGCTTCACGGATTGAAGATGAACGAAGCGCTGATAAAACGGCTGCTTCCAGAAATTCAGAACAAGCTGGATGAGTACGGGAAGAATCATTACTATCAAGACCTGGAGCGGATCATAGCAAGCCATTTCGTTTTATCCGGAGTCGACTGGAAAGAGGCGGATGACGAGCTGAGCTTCTATTTTGCCCTGGGAATGAATCTTCACAAGCTGTTCAAAAATGCAAGATATGACGCGGAAGTGGTTGAAGGGGATGCATAAAAATGAGCGAGACCGTCAAGAACAGATCTGAGATTCTTTTCATCTACGACATAAGGGATGGAAATCCAAACGGCGATCCACTGGATGAGAACAAGCCCAGGATCGACGAAGAGGCAGGGATAAATCTGGTTACTGATGTGAGGCTGAAGAGAACTATCAGGGATTATCTCTACAACTTCAAAGGCCTTGAGATCTTCGTAAGAGAGATCATCTACGATGATCAAAATATGTTCATCCAGGATGGGAAGAGACGGGCTAAGGATTTCAGTGAAGATCCCAAGAGAATTTTAGATGACTGCATCGATGTGCGCCTATTCGGGGGTGTCATCCCGCTTAAAGGTGACTCGATAACGTACACCGGCCCGGTTCAATTCAAGATGGGCAGATCCCTTCATCGCGTCTCCATGAAGCACATCAAGGGCACTGGTGCCTTTGCATCAAAGGAAGGTTCAAAACAGGCAACCTTCCGAGAGGAAGATATCCTCCCATATTCGCTCATCCTCTTCTATGGCATAATAAACGAGAACGCTGCCGTGCATACCAAACTTTCTGACGCGGACGTAACGCTATTGCTAGAAGGCGTCTGGAACGGAACCAAGAGCCTAATCTCCAGGACAAAGGCCGGTCAGGTTCCAAGGCTTCTCCTCAAGGTCAACTATAGCAAGGAGAACTATCACATTGGCGACCTCGACAGGATGGTGAAGCTGGTAACTGAGATGCCCCATGAACACATTCGTGACACCACAGATTTCCAGCTTGATGTATCTGAACTTGTTGGAAAACTTGCATCCGAGAAGGACTCGATCAAGGATATCGAGATCTGCGTCGACGAGAGGATCAAATTCAGCAAAGACGGCATCAGTTTCCCAATGGAAGAATTGGCGAAAGCTACGGGCATAGCCATAAAACCGATAGCGTTCTGAGGTCCAAGATGCCGGAGAGTGTGATCGTATTCGACGTGTGGGGGGACTACGCCCATTTCAGGAAAAACTACTCCACAAGTTCACCCCTCACCTACTCTTTCCCCCCCAGAACGGCACTTTCGGGGCTGATCGGAGCCATAACCGGGCTTGATAAAACAGGTTATTTCAGACAGTTTTACAAGGTTGATGCCAAAATCGGCTGCAAGATCCTTGCGCCTGTGAAAAAAGTGAGGATCGGTGAGAACCTTATCGACACCAAAAGCACAGGCTCGATGAAGATGCATCTGATCAAGAACAGAACTCAAATCAGATTCGAATTCGTCAAGGACCCGAGGTACAGAATATACTTCTGCCACACTGATGAGCAATTTTATAATCTATTTAAGTACCTTCTCACCAATCATCAGTCTGTGTATACACCTTGTTTTGGACTTAGTCAGCTCATTTGCAACTTTGATTTTGTTGGGGAGTTTGGCATGAAGAGATCTCCGGAAGAATTCCAGACGATAGATAGCGTCGTTCCCGGAAAGTGCCTTCTTGAGACACCTGATTTCGAAGATGGCGGTGAATATTTTTCAGAGGTGATGCCAGGAGAGATGGGCGAAGACCGGGAGGTGACAGACTACAGCGAGATTCTCTTTGAGAGGAAAGGAAAGGCGATCAAAGCGAAGGCAAAAGAGCTTTGGGCGGTGGAGAATGACGAGCGAATCGTATTCCTTTAAGCTGAAGTCTCATCCGGATAAGCTTCTGGTAGACCACCTGCAAAACGTTGGGACTCTATGCAGGAAAACGATCTCTGAGAAGGTCCTGAACATGGATGATGCGGACCTTCTGACGGATGCAGCTTACATCATCGGCGTCACCCATGATCTGGCGAAGGGAACGAACTTCTTCCAGGAATACATTACAGAAACGGACGAAAAGAGGAAAAAGTCCCTTAAAGCCAGAGAGAACACGCATCACGGCTTACTCTCTGCCTTCTTCACTTACGCCGTGATAAAGGATTATCTGAGCCAGTCGGGAAGAATTGGGGGACTAGCCGATTACTTGCCCATCATATCTTTTTTGGCTGTGAAAAGACATCACGGAAACCTCTCAAACACCTTGGACGAGATAAGTGAAGTACATGCCGAAAGGGAGAAGATTCTGAAGACTGCAGAAGAGCAGATAAATTCCATGGATCTGGCCGAGATCGAAGAGATCCTCTCGTCGCTCCTCACAGGAGATATGAGCGACCTGAAAATCGATGTTAATGCGTTAAGGAATTATATATTAAATAGCGCATCCAAAGATATTGGCAGAAAGGATAAACGATTCATAAGAAGCTTGGGCAGCAAAGGCGATCTCTATCCTTATTTCGTAACTCAGTTTCTATATTCTGCCCTTTTGGATGCCGATAAGACCGATGCTGGGCTAGACGGCGTAAATCTTAAGCGACTGGACCTGGCAGAGGACCTAGTTGATAGATATAGAGATGCCCACCATTTCTCAACAAACCAGGAGAACATCAACAGCCTCAGAAATCAGATCTACGAAGACGCCATAGAGAGCATCACGGCTTGGAACCTCGACGATAAGATCCTCTCTCTGAACGTTCCTACGGGCACGGGAAAGACCCTGGCCTCGCTCTCACTGGCTTTGAAGCTCAGAGAGCGTTTGAACGACGAAAGAAAATTCAAGCCCAGAGTGATCTATGCATTGCCCTTCCTGAGCATAATCGATCAAAACTATGGCGTCTTTGAAGATGTCCTGAACCCTGGTGGAGAAGGGGTTGATTCCAGGCTGCTTCTAAAGCACCACCATCTGGCGGATGTAAAGTACAAGACCGAGGAGAACGAGTTCGAGGTGGACAAGAGTCGCTTGCTCCTGGAGGGCTGGAATTCCGAGATAATTGTGACCACGTTCTGGCAGCTCTTCAACACCCTCTTTTCCAACAGAAATCGACAGCTAAGAAAATTCAACAAGCTTGCTAACTCCATAATAATCTTGGATGAGGTTCAGGCCATCCCACATCAGTACTGGCAGCTGACTCACGATGCTTTGAAGCTTCTCTGCGATAAGTTCAATAGCTACGTCATATTCATCACTGCAACTCAGCCCCTCATCTTTGAAGAGGCGACGGGAGAGATCAAAGAGATCGCTCAGAAGAAAGAAGAGTACTTCAGGGGCTTAAACAGAATTGAGTTGATTCCCAAGATCGAGAGTGCCCTAACACTCGACGAATTTAAAGCATTGCTGGAGGAGGACCTAACCGAGAAAAAGGATAAGGATTTTTTGGTTGTCCTTAATACTATTGGATCTGCCCAAGAGGTTTATGCCTTCATTCAAAGTTTGAAACTTGAGAACACGAAGGGTTTTTTCCTCTCTACAAATGTCATCCCAAAGGAGAGGTTAAAGCGGATAAATGAGATCAGGAACAGCGGAAGCGGAGAAACGAAGGAACCGACGAGAAAGGTCATCGTCAGCACACAGCTCATCGAAGCTGGCGTGGACATAGATGCCGATATCGTTTACAGGGATTTTGCGCCCTTGGACTCGATAAATCAGGTGGCTGGGCGGTGTAACAGAAATTCCGCCAAAGACGATAAGGGCACTGTTTCGATTTTCATTTTGAAAGATGATAAAAAAGAGTTTTATAAATATATCTATGATCCATTCTTGATAAGCAACACCCTGGATATTCTTAAACCCATTAAAGAGCCGATCAAAGAATCAGAATTCTTAGATCTGAATAACCGATATTTCAAAGCCGTGAAAAGAGGGATGGGCGACCAGGATTCAAAGGACAACCTGGACTACATTGCTGGATTAGCGTTTAAGGATCTGAGCAAGAACTTCAAGCTCATCGAGGAGGACTATCCAAGGGTGGACGTCTTTGTGGAGATAAACAAAGAAGCCGCTGAGATCTGGAGGCAATATCAAGATCTCCAATCTGAGAAAGACCACATTGAGAGAACGAAGAGATACCTCAAGATCAAGAAGGAGTTCAGCGAATACGTGATCTCCGTCCCTGAGAAGTTCGCGCGCTCTCTGGTTGTTGAAAACGGCGATATCGGCTACATCTCAATTCACGAGTTGGCCAACTACTACGATGGGGAAACGGGCTTTAAGCGAGAAAAAGCCGGTGAAGGCTCATTGATCTTCTGATGCAGGGAATTGCATGATCCTCAAAATCCTCCGCTTGACCTTCCACTCCGATGCCCCCATGCGCGGGGACGCCGCCAAGCTCCGCGGCTTCTTCGCCACCAGCTTCAACGAGTACGCCCTCCTCCACCAGCACGTAACAGACAAGCTGATCTACAGATATCCTCTCATCCAGTACAAGATGCCTGGTGATGGCCCCCTCATTCTGGGGATCAACGAGGGAGCGGAGGTTCTGAAGGAGATCTACGACAAGTTCGACGAGATAAAGCTCGGCGAGTCCACCTACTCCGTCATGGAACGGGGCGTGATCCTCAAAAGCGAGGAGTTCGGCTGCTCCCCACAGATTCAGAGCTACAGGTTTGCGACCCCGTGGCTCGCCCTCAACCAGAGGAACTACGATAAATATCGACGAGCTTCTCAGGAGGAGAGGAGAGACCTCCTCCGGCGAATCTTGGTGGGGAACATCCTCTCCGCCTCCAAAGGGCTCGGCTACGTCGCCAAAGAGCATATCAGGCTGGAGGTGGTAGGGGTTACGGAGGAGATCTGCCAGCTGAAAGACGAGAAGGTAACGGGGATTTGGGGGGAGTTCACGACGAACTTCGAGATCCCGGAGCTATTGGGCCTCGGGAAGTCCGTCTCTAGAGGGTTTGGGGCGGTCGCAAGGTTGAGGTAAAGGAGGCAGCATCGGCACTTATCTTGTCGGCAGGGGGTGGACCTACGGCCAACCTGCAGGAATGAATTTATAAGGGACTCGATAAATTCCACCCATGTCGGAGGGAGGATGAGAAAAGACCGGTTTGACGCGGAGAAACAGGGAAAAGGACGAAAATCGGCCGCTGTTCGAGCGCCAGTTCCACAAAAACAAGGATTGAAACCAAAGGAACAGATAAAGATGGGTGTGGTGGATGCTAGAGTTCGAGCGCCAGTTCCACAAAAACAAGGATTGAAACCCGTACACACGGGTCCTTTCTGCTTCCTGGGCTAGGTTCGAGCGCCAGTTCCACAAAAACAAGGATTGAAACACAGTACGCTCACATGGGTGAATCTCAGAGATAGGGTTCGAGCGCCAGTTCCACAAAAACAAGGATTGAAACAATGCTGATATTGATGACATTGCCATGTTAGCTGCAGTTCGAGCGCCAGTTCCACAAAAACAAGGATTGAAACAATACGATGCACGGATATGGCATCGTGGTGACTAGGGTTCGAGCGCCAGTTCCACAAAAACAAGGATTGAAACTTAAGCTTCGCTTCGTTCTGGCCTCTCTCGATAGTGTTCGAGCGCCAGTTCCACAAAAACAAGGATTGAAACTTGACGATGACGGCAATGAGTGCATAGAGAGCGAGGTTCGAGCGCCAGTTCCACAAAAACAAGGATTGAAACAGGACTCCTCCTCAGGGTTCATCTTTACCTCAAATTGGTTCGAGCGCCAGTTCCACAAAAACAAGGATTGAAACTGGACATTCCAATACGGGGACATGCCACAGCTCCTTACAGTTCGAGCGCCAGTTCCACAAAAACAAGGATTGAAACTCTCCAGAGTCTCGCCTCGCAACCGCCAGCTTCCCGTTCGAGCGCCAGTTCCACAAAAACAAGGATTGAAACCAATTGAACTCCGTGCTATAGGTCCAGTGCCTGTCGTTCGAGCGCCAGTTCCACAAAAACAAGGATTGAAACCAGTTGATGACTGGGAAACTGCAATGGATGTTGGTGGAGTTCGAGCGCCAGTTCCACAAAAACAAGGATTGAAACAGAAGGCCGACCGTCTCATGCCCATGCGACCCCAAGGTTCGAGCGCCAGTTCCACAAAAACAAGGATTGAAACGGAGCTGGAGAAACTGCCTGGGCCAAAGTATTCGGTGAGGTTCGAGCGCCAGTTCCACAAAAACAAGGATTGAAACAGAGCGGTTATGATCTCATAGGTCCGGCTGGCCCCAAAGTTCGAGCGCCAGTTCCACAAAAACAAGGATTGAAACACTATTCGTCTGACTGGGATCTGCTGGTAGCCGGTCAGTTCGAGCGCCAGTTCCACAAAAACAAGGATTGAAACACAAGGAATACGAAAAGTCAATCGACAACCTAATCGAGTTCGAGCGCCAGTTCCACAAAAACAAGGATTGAAACGTGCTAAGAAGCGCTACGCCATGTGGCGGTTCGAAGAGTGTTCGAGCGCCAGTTCCACAAAAACAAGGATTGAAACTGAAAAGGTAGGATCGGAAATTGGTCGTCTGGTCGAGTTCGAGCGCCAGTTCCACAAAAACAAGGATTGAAACCTGACGTTCGTGATCCAAGAGTCATCCCACAAAACAGTTCGAGCGCCAGTTCCACAAAAACAAGGATTGAAACAAAACACTAACAAGCTAAGTAAACGTAATAGTAACGTTCGAGCGCCAGTTCCACAAAAACAAGGATTGAAACACTAATGAAGAGAATAAAATAAAAACGAGATATAGAGTTCGAGCGCCAGTTCCACAAAAACAAGGATTGAAACCCATCGAAAATGAATATGCTATCGGGGATCATCCAAAGTTCGAGCGCCAGTTCCACAAAAACAAGGATTGAAACGCGTATTCTGCCCCCTTCCAGGGTCCGTGTCACCGTTCGAGCGCCAGTTCCACAAAAACAAGGATTGAAACCCGCAGGCTTTACATTCGTGGTGGTTTTGTGCCAGGTTCGAGCGCCAGTTCCACAAAAACAAGGATTGAAACTTCGTGGAGGTAACCGATGCAGCCCCACTTCCGTTGGTTCGAGCGCCAGTTCCACAAAAACAAGGATTGAAACATGGCGACGTAACGGTAGCCGCTGGGAAGGACCTAGTTCGAGCGCCAGTTCCACAAAAACAAGGATTGAAACGCCAATCTGGCGGCACGACTGGCGGCCTGACCAGTGTTCGAGCGCCAGTTCCACAAAAACAAGGATTGAAACACTTGTAGGATCGGAAAGGACGAAGCGGGAAGTCCGTTCGAGCGCCAGTTCCACAAAAACAAGGATTGAAACTAGAAATAAATTCGGAGGAAAAAACTATGCCTGAAGTTCGAGCGCCAGTTCCACAAAAACAAGGATTGAAACTCACCAATGGTCTGAAGTATCCCAGGGATCGCACTAGTTCGAGCGCCAGTTCCACAAAAACAAGGATTGAAACATTTTCCCTATGTTGTAGGGCTCCAGGGTATTTGAAGTTCGAGCGCCAGTTCCACAAAAACAAGGATTGAAACTTTATCAAAGCTCATCCTCTCCGTACCTGGTTCTATCGTTCGAGCGCCAGTTCCACAAAAACAAGGATTGAAACTAAAATGCAGTATTCAGGGGCTAAATCGGTATATAGTTCGAGCGCCAGTTCCACAAAAACAAGGATTGAAACTCACAGGCTCTAACTCGAATAGAGAGGGACTAATGGCGTTCGAGCGCCAGTTCCACAAAAACAAGGATTGAAACACATCACATCCATAGAAGTGTATTTTGCCCCTGATGTTCGAGCGCCAGTTCCACAAAAACAAGGATTGAAACTGGATTGCGTGTCCACCTGTACCGCCTACGGTGGAATGTTCGAGCGCCAGTTCCACAAAAACAAGGATTGAAACTAAGTTAGTTGACGAGGGTTAACTATGGGCGACGTGTTCGAGCGCCAGTTCCACAAAAACAAGGATTGAAACTTATGGCTGGTAAAGACAAGGGCCGTAGAGGTAAGGGTTCGAGCGCCAGTTCCACAAAAACAAGGATTGAAACTCCACTCGGCTAGAATGTCGGTCTACCTCTACGGAGTTCGAGCGCCAGTTCCACAAAAACAAGGATTGAAACCCTCCTATCTTGATGGGCGTCTTTCCGGGCTTAGGTTCGAGCGCCAGTTCCACAAAAACAAGGATTGAAACTCTGTTAATGCTCTTCTGAAGAAAACGCTATCAAGTTCGAGCGCCAGTTCCACAAAAACAAGGATTGAAACTCAGCTACACCTTCGTTATGCCTCAGAACCTTGAGGTAAAGTTCGAGCGCCAGTTCCACAAAAACAAGGATTGAAACCCTCCCTCTCAAACTCGCCATAGACGCGCCTCTCGGCCGTTCGAGCGCCAGTTCCACAAAAACAAGGATTGAAACTCCTCTCGTCTAGCTGAATATCTCCCTGATCATGGGGTTCGAGCGCCAGTTCCACAAAAACAAGGATTGAAACTATCCGACCCAGTTTTGGTAATACGATTGCGTCTCGTTCGAGCGCCAGTTCCACAAAAACAAGGATTGAAACTTCTTTTGTCACGATAGAAAGCGCCGAGGTGATTCTCGTTCGAGCGCCAGTTCCACAAAAACAAGGATTGAAACTTCAAAGAGCTGATCGGAATCGGAGGCCGGGTTCTCGTTCGAGCGCCAGTTCCACAAAAACAAGGATTGAAACTTTCATGACCGAAGATCAAGCTTCCGCATGGGAAGAAGTTCGAGCGCCAGTTCCACAAAAACAAGGATTGAAACCAGGGACCCATGGCAGGGGCCGCAGCTATGACTGGGTTCGAGCGCCAGTTCCACAAAAACAAGGATTGAAACAAGATAAGATAGTTCTGAAAGCGGAGGATGGGACGCACATGTTGTTCGAGCGCCAGTTCCACAAAAACAAGGATTGAAACATGGTGGCCGCGTTGATAGACCGATCCAGCGGCGTGAAGTTCGAGCGCCAGTTCCACAAAAACAAGGATTGAAGCCTAAAGCGGCGAGCTCTACGGTGATCCGCGATTAATCAGGAGATCCCTTCTGGTGGGCGGTTCCGAAAAGGAGAGCAAGATGTTCAGAAAGATTCTGCGCTGGATTGCGATAGGGTTGATCATAGCGGTAGTTTTGGTAGGAGCAGCGTATCTCTGGGATATGAATCAAGCCTATGAGCGGATCCAGGGGAAGAGCACGGTCATACCTTCGCCCTATGGGGATATCGAATACACCGAGGGTGGATCGGGTCCTCCTGTCCTGGTGATCCACGGGAGCGGCGGCGGCTACGATCAGGGCGAACTGGTGGTGCAGGCGGTGCTGGGTGAGCAATTCCATTGGATTGCGCCTTCGCGTTTTGGCTATCTGCGCTCCACCTTCTCCGAGGGGGCCACATTTGACGACCAGGCCCATGCCTACGCCTATTTACTCGACGAGCTGGGTATCGAAAAAGTTGCGGTCGTCGCCATCTCTCATGGCGGCCCTTCGGCGCTGCTCTTAGCCGTATTGCACCCTGAACGGGTCTCCTCGCTCGCCCTCATCTCCGCCGGGGTCGCCTCCTCAGCCGCACCAGACCAGGCCCAGGCCCAGGCCAATCGGCAAGGCGAGATGCTGGTGACTATCTACAAGTATGATCCGCTGTACTGGACCATTACCAAGCTCTTCAAAAAGCAGTTCATGGAACTGATGGGCGCCAACGAAACGGTCATTGCGGAACTTTCCCCCCAGCAACTGGAAATGTCTGAACATATTATCGATTATATGAACCCGGCTTCGCCGCGGTCCGCCGGCGCTGCTTTCGACAACAAGGCGACGATGCCGAATGAGAGGATCGCCTCGATCACAGCCCCAACCTTGATCATCCATGCCACCGACGACACCCTGCAGCTCTACCACAATGCAGAGTTCGCTGCCGCCACCATTCCGGGGGCGATGCTGGTCAGTTTCGAGCGAGGCGGCCACCTCCTATTGTTTGTCGAGCAATCGACCATCAGCACGGCCGTGCAGAAGCAGATCCTCGACCACATGGACGAGTAGTCCCCCTGCACCCTCGTCCCAACACCCCCTCCTAACGCCCCCCTCAAAAAGACCCTCCCCCTCACCACCCCACCACCTTTAGCCCCGCCACCTCCCGGAATCGGGGATCCCGCGTCACCATCTCCCGGTCGCGGGCGAGGGCGATTGATGCGATCACCTCAATGAGCCTGTCGATCCTCTTTCCCTCGGATCGGAGGCGGGGGGATAGGGCACCGAAGACGATCGCGTCCTCGCCATCCAGGGAGAGGACTACGAGGGAGGCGAGGAACTTCTTTGCCCCCACGAACATCTTACTAAAAAATTTGATACAATCCATCTTTTATACTATAAAAATACCCCTCTCCTGATTTCACCAAGATGGAATAGCCCTTAAATCGGTATAAATTGGATTAAACATTGAAATAAGGTATTCAGTCAAAAACATTGAACGGGAGGCTTTCTTTTCGATACTGGCT
>Ga0334895_1000975_pt1 | contig 33045 bp, 30 predicted proteins | sample GraSluR3_MG_7_FD_207229 | JGI IMG/M metagenome (GOLD analysis project Ga0334895, IMG submission 207229) | Sludge microbial communities from methane-producing bioreactor in Wageningen University, Netherlands - Granular Sludge_31_05-R3 | ecosystem: Engineered > Bioreactor > Anaerobic >... | reverse complement strand
GGTATTACCAATGGTGATCACATCCTCTTCAGAACTGCAGTTAAACCGACTGCATCAATCGGCTTACCGCAACAGACGATTAATCTCAAAGGTGAACCACAGATTATTGCCATAAACGGACGGCATGATCCCTGTATATGCGTACGCATTGTTCCGGTTATCGAGGCAATGACCGCTATCACTCTGTTAAATGCCTGGTATGAACACCATGGAAGATAAGCCGCTGATTATTCAGAGTGATCTCTCCATGATGCTCGATGTACACTCTCCTGCTGCCCCACAAGCTCGCAATGATCTGATAGCTTTTGCTGAATTAATAAAATCGCCTGAGCATGTGCACACCTATGCACTTTCTGCCATCAGCTTATGGAATGCTGCAGCTGCAGGTATTCAGGTGGAAGAGGTGCTTGCGCGACTACACCGCTGGTCTCGGTTTGCTATTCCGGAAACTGTTGAATTCCATATTCGGGAACTGGGAAGCCGATTCGGACAGATACAACTGCACCCTATCGCAGAAGATGAAGATCACTGGCTGCTTACCATCGCACAAAACCGGTATGAGCGGGAAATTCTTGCACAGAAGCGTATAGCTAACATGCTCCAACCACACCCGCAGGGGTATTTGGTCCCTCGGTATCAGCGGGGAGAACTGAAGCTTCAGCTGATTAAAATGAACTTCCCTGTGGATGATCGCATTCCGCTGAAGCGGGGAGATCCGGTTCCCGTGCACTTCAGACCGGTATCGCTGCGTGAAGTTCCGTTTGTATTGCGGGATTATCAACGTCTTGCTGCAGACGCTGTACTGGGAGATGGTGGTCCGGGAACCGGCTACGGTACGATAGTACTCCCATGCGGATCTGGGAAAACCATTGTAGGTATGGAAATACTTACCCGGCTGAGTACTCGCACCCTGATATTGACCACCAACGTCGCTGCAGTACATCAATGGATATCAGAAATCAGTGACAAACTCGATATCGATCCATCACAGATTGGAGAATATTCAGGTGTAAGAAAGGAGATAAGACCTATTACGGTATGTACCTATCAAGTGCTTACCTGGAGACCGGATAAAGAGAGTGAGTTCCCCCATATGCGTATTCTCCGTGAAGGAAACTGGGGATTGATTATCTATGACGAAGTACACATGCTCCCAGCCCCGGTGTTCAAGGTTACTGCTGAACTGCAGGCCATTTATCGTGTTGGTCTGACTGCAACGCTGATCAGAGAAGATCATAGGGAAGATGAAGTGTTTTCTTTGGTCGGACCGAAACGGTATGATGTTCCCTGGAGCGAGCTGGAAAGTCAGGGATGGATAGCGGAAGCCGAGTGTACCGAAATACGCGTTCCTCTTCCAAGGGAACTGGAAATCCCCTACGCGATAGCAAACAAACGGGAAAAGTACCGGGTAGCCAGTGAAAATCCCCGAAAAATTCAGATTGTACGGGATTTAATTGAGAATCATCCCCAGGATTATATTCTTGTTATCGGACAGTATCTGGAGCAATTGAAAACCATTGCTCGGGAACTTCAGGCTCCGCTCATCACCGGCTCTACAGCCAACGCGAAGCGGGATGAACTCTACGGAGCGTTTCGTGAAGGGAAACAACGAATTCTGGTGGTTTCCAAGGTAGCGAATTTTGCCATCGATCTCCCGGATGCCTCAGTGGCTATCCAAGTATCGGGAACCTTCGGGTCTCGGCAGGAGGAGGCGCAACGCCTGGGGAGGATTCTACGTCCCAAGCAGCAAAGTTCGCATTTCTATTCTCTGGTAACCCGGTTTTCTTCCGAAGAAGAATTTTCTGCAAACCGACAGAAATTCCTTACTGAACAGGGGTATACCTATCACGTGGAGGTTTGGGATTGAATCATCATACTGAAGAAACACGTCTTTGGGAACGCGCGCTCTCTCAGCTTTCCGATACTACCTATCTCGATATTATCAGAAATTTTATTGCTACCATTCCAACTCCTTTTCATAAACCTCAGCTGACTACACAGCTTACCGCTTTATTTACCCAAAGCGAATTCCAGAATCAGGTTCTTGCACGATTGTCTGCTGATGATACTCGTCTGATTTCTGCAGTATGGTTACTTGAACATCCTACACAAGACGAGGTTTGCCGGATATTTTCTCGAAGAATCCCCTATGCACAACTGTGGCAGCAGTTGGTGAATCTGGAAGAACGTCTGTTGGTAGTTCCTAATCCTGACCGCCCGCACAATCGCAATGAACTCATGATCAACCCACTGTTACGTTCAATACTGGAACCGTATATCACTCCCCTATTGCTTTTTAGAGATGAGATCACCGATAAGAGGGCGCCACAGTACCGATTTCAACCGGGCAATCGAACCATTGTGCGCGCCCTGATCAGTCTCCATATTCATGAAGACCTTGGGAACCGAGAACGAAGTGAGCGGATAATCCGTAATCGTTTTATCCCATCAGTGTTCACCCTCCCTTCTTTATCACCCGAGATCATCCTCCAGTATAACCAGCTGCTCTTCGATGAACATGTGCTGAAAGAACGGGGAAAGCAGACTCGATTTATTTTGGAGATGGCTCAACGATTGCTGGAAGTAGATACAGAGACCTTGTTGATGCACCTATGCCTCAGCGCATGGCGTCATCACATGAATGTACATATCCGAACACAGGGTGCTATCGTACAGCAATTTTTCTCAGTCCTCATCAATGTATTGACAACGGTTCCTGTGTACACTGATGAAGAGTTGATTACTGCCGTACAATTTGCGCTGTATCGGGCTGGAATATCTCATTTGGTGGATGATCAGATGATCGCATTCCTTTGTACTGTCGGTTTGACAAAACAAGAGGTCGCCCCTCATAGTGAACTACCAAGCCAACGATGCACGATCGATAGTGATCTTACCATCACCTATAGCGGAATACTCCAGTCAGTTGATACCATGGACTATCTCCATCTCATTGCCATAGTCCGGAAAGTGGATGTGTTATGTACCTACGAGATTACAAAACTGTCAATGATGCGTGCCTATGATATCGGACTTTCTGAGTCACGGATCATTACCTATTTGCAGGAACTTACTTCTCAGAGTTTCGGGAGTCTGAAAATTCTTATGCAGCAATGGCGGGAAGAGTTCTCCTCTTTGGTCATCTATGATGGCATTGTGGTAGTATCGGATGAACGGCAAAGTCGGATTATTGAGGCACTTCCACAATTACAGGATCATATAATTGCGCGTATTGGATCCGGTATGTATCTATTTTCCCGAAAAAGTGAACGAACCTGGCGGGAAATTCTGACTACTGCAGGATCAGGGCTGCTCCCAAGCAGCATTACCGAGGAAGAGTCTTCTCCTGTGGTTCCACAGGATGCCGATAGCATACAGCGTGTGACAATTACACCATTACCGACCGGGGACCTTCACGAGAAAGAACCAATCGAATCGCAGCACACTACTCTACGGAAACTTATTATCACCCGTACTTCCGATCCAAGTGAGCGGAACGAATTACTCGATCGATTGGAGCGGAAGCTGGTTCTGATACCATCACAGATTCAATCTATCCGAGGTCCCAGTCAGACTTTGCAGGCGAGTGGTTTTGATCATCAGGGCAAGGTAAACCTGTGTAAAACTGCCGTTAAATCTGCAGGAGATCTTATTGAACTGCACCTGCTTGATGATCAGGGGAATACCGAAATACTTCTTGCTGAGGCAAAAGAGGTGATTAAATCGGGATCGGAGACAGCCGTTCGGGTACATCTGCTTCCCGATGGACAACAGCGCGTTATTCCCATCAACCTCGTGTTTAAACTGAGGAAACTCAGGAGATCAATCTTCTTCGAGGTGTAACGTTTGTTCAAGTCGCTTTGGATAGTGATATCCCGTAAACGCTTCAAACTGATGTTTCCCCTGACGAACCAACATATCGATACCAAAAAGTAATCGACATCCCGATTCCAATGCCCGTTGCAGCAGTCGTGTATAGGTAGGACGATACACCATATCATAGACTACCTGGCGTGAACTGAACTGATAATGAGGGACCGGATCTTCTTCGATATTCGGAACCATACCAACCGAAGTGGTCTGTACTACCAAATCTACGTGTTCATACTCACTTGCCCGCTCTAATGAATCCCATGACGCCATCGTCTCCTGAGCAAGACTCTTTGCCCGTTCGATGCTTCGGTTGATGATAGTAACTTTGCACCCATGATTTCTTAAAGCCCAGACGGCGGAACGTGCAGCCCCTCCGGCTCCAATGACTAACGCACTTTGAATGCTTCCACTATCAATATCGGCAATGAGCGGTTCAATAAATCCGTAGTAATCGGTATTCATCCCTATCCAGAGATTCTTTGCGCGCACTACTGTGTTACAGCTGCCGATCTGCTTTACTTCCCGAGAAGTTTTACCCAGATACGGGAGTACATGCTGTTTGTGGGGGACGGTGACAGAAAACCCAGATATCTGCAACATTTCTGCAAGAATAAAGAAGGTTCTCACCGAGTCTACCAGAAAGGGAAGATAAATGGCATTGAATTTAATCCCCTGAAAGCCGGGATTCTGAATTCGTGGACTGAATGAATGGAGTACCGGATTACCGATCACTCCATAGATATGCGTTCGGTCATCGACCTGATCGGCACGATACAACAGTTTCATCTGTTTTGCAGAAATCTGACCGGGTGCCACCGCATCTTGAGCACAGTAGGTCCATAATGAACCGATGCGTTTATAGAGGATCCGTGAGGGAAGTCCATAATCACCCATACCGATCACAATTTTTTCTGCAACATCCTTCAGCTCGGTCTGCACACGAAACAGAGTAATCAGATCCAATAGTGACCGTACAGTAACCGCTAATTTGGGGATATCACCTTTGGCTGCAATTTTAGCAATTCTATGATAGATATCGGCAGGCATACCGGAAAAATCGTGCCGGGACCGAATGATTCGAATTCCCCTTTCGCGGGCCTTCTGTTCCACATATGATCGTTTCACATCATCTTCGATATCCACATACGCAAAGTCTCCGTCAAGCAGCTGTTCCATCAGCGTAAGACGTGATCGTTCTGAACCGGTATATGAACCTCCATCGGCGGATCGCCGGATGGTGAGAATCACCGGGACCGGTATGCGGGAGGAAAACGTCACCACCTGATTCCGCTGCACCTCTTCAAGCAGGTCGACACGCAATTCAACAATATCGCAATAATCGCGATTCTGCTCATACTGAGCGCTGTTTTCTTCTAGTGTGGCGCCGGTAAGAACCAGACAAATCATCGGAGACCCTCCAGTACATGGTCTATGATCCGACGCCAGAAGGACTCCTTGCATCCCGATGCGCCGTTATGATACCTTGCATCATACTCGTTACCATACGAATCTGCAACACCTGCAGCAAAGAGGAACTCATGGGAACTTTGCAAGTACAGCAAATCAGTCTCTCTTACGGTGATCGCGATCTTCTGCATGCGGTCTCCCTCACGATATCTGCAGGAAGGCGTGCTGCACTGGTAGGAGGAAATGGTTCAGGAAAATCAACGCTCCTCAAAATTATCAGTGGAGAAATCTTAGCTGATGGTGGAACCATCACTACTACAAAAGGAATGCGGGTTTCCTACCTCCCCCAAAGTGATATCGTTCATCAGGGTACGAATGTCTTTCAAGAAGTGGAAAAAGCCTATGATCGATTTATCACTCTTCTTGAAAGCAAACGATCGGTAGAACTGCAACTTGCTGAACTCAGCGAGCATGATAATCACACACCGCTGCTTGAGCAACTCCACGAAATTCAAGAGACCTTGAACGCAAGCACCTACTATCGCAGAGAGGCTAATATCGAACAAGTGCTTGTAGGACTAGGGTTTTTACGAAGCGATTTCACGCGAAGATGTGAAGAATTCAGCGGCGGATGGCAAATGCGTATCGCGCTTGCCAAAGTACTTGTTGAAGCACCTGATGTCATGCTGCTTGATGAACCGACGAACTATCTCGATATAGAGGCACGTATCTGGCTGCGCAATTTTCTCTGTCAGTATCCCGGTGCCGTGATCATGGTTTCTCACGATCAGGATTTTCTGGATGCTGTAGTATCGGAAGTCTATGAACTCTTTCTCGGGGAATTAAAACGATACAGCGGCAACTACAGCAGCTATGTCGTACAGCGGGAACAGGAGCTGGAGCAATTACAGAAAGCCTACAAAGCACAAGCAAAATCGATTGAGCAGACCGAACGGTTCATTGAACGGTTTCGGTATAAAGCATCAAAGGCAAAACAGGTCCAGAGTAGAGAAAAACAGCTTGAAAAAGAGGAAATCATTCAAATTCCGCAGCACTTGAAAAAACTCTCATTCCGTTTTCCCGAACCCCCGCACAGTGGCAATGACGTCTTGCATCTTGATCAACTGTCGAAACACTATCCATCAATCAGTTTGTTTTCCGATTTTTCTCTGATGGTAAATAAAGGAGATCGTCTTGCTATAACCGGGCGAAATGGTGCGGGAAAGACGACACTTCTGCGTATCATAGCTGGCCTTGATAATCACTATTCGGGTACGGTGAAACTTGGGACCGGAGTGAAAATCGGGTACTTTGCCCAGGATACTGACAGCACACTAAATGGCAATCTCTCAATTCTGGAAGAAGTATCCGCCGTAGCTGCTACTGCAGATATTCCGCGTCTGCGGAGTCTGCTCGGATCATTTCTGTTTTCGGATGACGATGTAGACAAGAAAGTGAGCGTCCTCAGTGGTGGAGAACGTAGCCGCCTAGCCCTGATTAAAATATTGCTCCATCCGGCAAATCTTCTGATTCTTGATGAGCCGACAAATCATCTAGATATCAACGCGAAACAGGTGCTTCTCGAAGCACTGAAGCAATATCAGGGGACCGTATTGTTTGTGTCGCATGATACCCATTTTATTAAATCCATTGCGAATAGAATCCTCTATCTCAGTGAACAGGAACCCGAGTTATTCGAGGGTGATTATGAATACTTCTCGTGGAAACTGGAACAGAAAGAGGCTTTAGAACAAGCTGAGGAGACTCGTAATCGGCAACCTGCTCAGACAGACTCAATCGAAGAATCTTCTCTTGCCTATAAAGAATTGAATCGGGCAAAGAATCGATTGCGAAATTGTGTGAAAGAATCGGAACAGGTTCTACATCTTATCGATAACAAAGAACAGGAAGTGAAACAGGTGATGGAAGCTATGGCAAAAAAAGAAAATTATAGTGATAGCAACCGAATCACTTCATTACTGGCACAGAAATCGGATCTTGAAGCAGAGCATGCATTATTGGAAGAACGTTGGTTTGCTATTCACGAAGAGATCAGTTCACTGGAGGAATACCTTGGACAGTAAGCAGATCATCGTACAGCACTTGCCGAAACTCATTCTCGCCAGTCAGTCAGAGGCCCGACGGCAGTTACTCGAAGAACTGGGATGTACCGTGTATGTCCAAAAGGTAGATTGTGATGAAGATCATGGTTCATCGGTCGGTGCTTTGGTGGTGCAGGATCTTGCCGAACGGAAGCTCAATTCCTATCTTGACAGGTACAACACACCTGAATTTCCTGTAATCACCGCTGATACCATGATCAGCTGTGATGGATTACTGATAGGAAAACCTCAGGATGTACATGAGGCTCATGACCAGCTACTCCGTTTCCAGGGGAAAAGTCATACTGTCTGGTCTGCTTTTGCACTCTATTTTCCAAACGGGCAGAGAATCGTACGTGGAAGCGATGCCGCTCAGGTCACATTCCGCCACTTGAACGAGGTGACTATCAATGAGTACCTGATTGGTGGGCAATGGCGTGGTGCAGCCGGGTCATATCGTATTCAGGGAGCCGCTAGGAGTTTTATCTCCCATATTACGGGTGATTACACTACTGTGGTGGGCTTGCCAATACAGAGGATTTCTGCCATATTATCATCACTGGATAGTGTTTAACCATCCAGAATATCCACCGATAACAGGTGAGAAACAGCGAAGGGGACGGATAAGCCCATATGGGTGCCGTCACAGGAGGAAATGTGTCCGTAGTAACTATGAAAAGCCTGCTTGAATCAGGCGTGCATTTTGGTCATCAGACCAAACGATGGAATCCGAAGATGGCAAAATTCATCTTCTCGGAAAGAAATGGTATTCACATCATCGACCTGCAGAAGACCAGTGCCTGTATTGTAGAGGCCTATGAAGCGGTCCGATCGCAGGTAAAACAGGGTAAATCCATTCTGTTCGTGGGTACCAAGAAACAAGCGCAGCAGACCATTGAAAGTGAAGCGAAACGATGCGGTATGCCGTATATCAATAATCGCTGGCTCGGTGGTATGCTTACCAACTTCACTACCATTAAAAAATCAATCAACCGTCTGAAAAAATTGGAAAAAGAAGAAATCGACGGTACATTTGAAAGTTATACCAAGAAAGAGATTGCTCTTCACCTCAAGGAGAAGGCTAAACTCGAGAAGAACCTTGGCGGTATTAAAGAGATGAAAGATCTGCCCGGTGCAATCTTCATTATTGATACCAAAAAGGAAGCTATTGCTGTTGCTGAGGCGAAGCGTCTTGGGATTCCGGTTATTGCTGTTGTCGATACCAACTGTGATCCTACCAATATTGATTATCCTATCCCCGGTAACGATGATGCTATCAGAGCTATTTCGCTGTTTGTCGAGATTATCGCTAACGCGGTACTTGATGCAGACAAAGAAGTAGGTATTGAAATCATCGAGACTCTTCCCGAAATTGAAAATACTGAAACAGAGACTTCTGAAGAGAAGGAAGAAGAAACCGGTGAAGTAGTTTTCGCCACTGATGAAGAAGATCCTGACTACACCAAGTTCGAAGTCGATGAGGATCAGAAAAAAGCGGATGAGGAAGTTGTTTCCCCAGTGAAAGCCGTGAAGGTCACCGAAGGTGGCATCGAAGTGGACGAAGAGGTCCTCTACGAAGACTGATAAGTCAAGACAAGGAGTATAGTGTGGAAATTACCGCAGATGTAGTAAAACGATTACGCGACGCAACCGGCGCCGGTATGATGGACTGTAAAAAGGCCCTCGTAAAAGCTGAAGGCGACTTTGCACAGGCGGAAAAGATTCTCAAAGAGATGGGTCTTGCTGCTGTAGCAAAGCGAGCTGGACGTGCTACGAATAACGGTGCTGCTTTCACCTTGATTAAGCAGGGGAAAGCGGTCTTATTGGAAATGGCCTGTGAAACTGACTTTGTTGCCAGAAACAAAGACTTTGTTGCACTGGGACAACAGCTTTGTGAAGATGTTATTGCTGAAGGATATACCGAAGTGGTTCCTGCTCTTGAAGCGAAAGTTCAGGATCTGATTACCACCATTAAGGAAAATATGTCCTTGAAGCGATTCATTGTATGGGATGTTGCTGATAATCAGTTTGTCTCTTCGTATGTGCATGGAGAGGGTTCGCTGGGTGTGCTCGTTAAATTCGAAGCAGAAAATGGTGATGTGTTTAATCAGGATGCAGTAAAGGAATTTGCCTTTGACTGTGCACTGCACGTTGCTGCTTTTTCACCGAGATACCTTTCCCGTTCAGCAGTTGATGCTGCTTATGTGGAAGAACAGACAGATATCTTCACCAAGCAGACGCTGGCTTTAGGTAAGCCGGAAAAGGTGGTCCCCGGTATTGTGCAGGGAAAACTGAATAAACACTACAGTGAAATTTGCTTCTTGCAGCAGCCTTTCGTAAAAGATGACTCCCAGTCGGTGGAGAAAGTGCTTGCCAAACTCTCTCAGGATGTTGGTTCACAGATTTCCATTATAGACTACGCCCTCTACCGTGTAGGGGTTGAAGAGTAGGATCATGATCAGGACCGCTCAGCTGAAAGATACTGAGCGGTTCACTTTCCGGAGGTAGTATATGCATGATGTGTTAGAAACGTGCGAAACGAAAATGAAAAAAAGTGTTGCCGCACTTACCCAGGAATACGGGGCTCTGAGAACGGGACGTGCAACTGCTGCGTTGTTTGATAAAATTAAAGTGGATTATTATGGTCAGGAGACTCCGTTATCTCAGGTGGCTTCTATTTCCGTACCGGAAGCTCGGCTTGTCGTGATTCAACCATGGGATAAAACGCTTCTCGGACCTATTGAGAAGGCTATTTTAAAATCTGAATTGTCACTTAATCCGAACAATGATGGTAAGCTGTTACGTATTAACTTCCCACCCCTCACAGAGGACCGACGTAAAGAACTGGCAAAAGGTGCAAAAGCAACCGCAGAACAAAGTAAGGTAGCCATTCGGAATATCCGCAGAGAAGCTATTGATGAAATCAAGAAACTGCAGAAAGCAGGAGACATCTCTGAGGATGAACAGAAAGACCTGGAATCAAAGACCCAGAATTTAACCGACTCCTACATAGCTCAGATTAGCGACCTCGCATCTGAGAAGGAGAAAGAAATCTTGGAAATCTGATTGTGGGAACCGAACAGAACCTCCTCGCAGAGCATCATGAAGATTATCCGGATCACATCGGTATAATCATGGATGGAAACGGCAGATGGGCAACAAAACGCGGTCTGCCGAGAACATCCGGTCATTATGAGGGGGTAAAGGCTGCTAAACGAGTCACGGCAGCAGCTGCAGATTTGGGTATACCCTACCTTACCTATTATGTATTCTCTACAGAAAACTGGCGAAGACCACAGGAAGAAGTAACCTATCTTATGAATCTGTTGGCCACACGCCTCTACAGTGAAATGGATTTTTATCAACGAGTCGGTGCTCGTTTATTAATACGGGGAGATATTTCGCGTCTCAATGAAAAAGCTCAACGGGCAGTCAGGGCCACTGAACGGGCAACTGCTGAATTTTCCACAATAACCGTCTCCCTGGCAATCAATCACGGCGGGCAGGATGAAATAGTCCGTTCAGTCAATCGGTGGCTCAGTAGCCACTCCCAGGGGGACACTATTACTGCACCGGATATCAGAGAGCATCTTGATCTTCCTCATATCCCTCCTGTTGATCTCATTATCAGAGCGGGAGGAGAACAACGGTTAAGCAATTTCATGCTTTGGGATGCAGCATATGCTGAATTATTCTTTTCTGAAATATTGTGGCCTGACTGGAATGCAGTGATGCTGCAGGAAGCCTGTGAAGAGTATGCACATCGGGCACGCCGATTTGGAGGAGTGTGATCATGGGGAGTCTGACTAAGCGTATCATTCTGACATGTACCAGTGTACCTGCCATCTTCGCACTCATCTACTTTTTCCCCCATTATCATCATTTGGGGTTTGCATTACTGACTGTCTGGGCAGTATATGTAGGCAGTAAAGAAATTGCAAATCTGCTTTTCCCCAAATCCAAGCCGTTAATTCCCCATTATTTAACGGTATTGCTTCCTATCGTGCAATATGTACAACTCTTTTACATTCCTGAGATACCACTTGTATCGATTACTTTTATAGTATTACTCTCCATTGGATTTTCTCAGGAAGTGTTCACGGGTGTACAGGATTCCTTTTCTGATAGCATTTCGCGTATTTCCCGGACTGCATTTCTTGCAGTGTATCCCGGTTTCTTTTCTCTATTTCTCATCAGATTATTACCCTATGATCAGGCAACATGGCTTTTGCTCATGTTGTTCCTGCTGGTTTTCGGTAACGACACATTCGCCTATATTTTTGGGATGTGGTTGGGTAAAGGAAATCGCAATATCTTCGCAGTCAGTCCGAATAAAAGTTTAGCTGGCTTCATTGGTGGAACCATAAGCACTATGATTCTCAGTGTGGTATGGGCAGTCAGTATACCGGCAATGCGTGAAGTATTCACCATATTTCAATCATTGGTTGTCGGTTTAATCCTCTCGATCATCAGTAATCTGGGGGATCTTATTGAATCAGCTCTCAAACGGGGAGCACATGTCAAAGACTCAGGAACGATTATTATGGGTAGAGGTGGAATCATGGATTCGATTGATTCCTTGCTTATGAGCGCTCCTTTCTTTCTCATATGTATAGAACTTTTTACATGAGGAGACCATCATGGAGCATCATCGTAAGCGAAAAGTAATGATACTTGGCTGTACCGGAAGTATCGGTACTACCGCATTAAAAGCATTACAGACTTATGCAAATGACTTTACTATTGCCGCTTTGCACGCCCATACATCGATTCGGGAGCTGGCTGCGATTTCCCATCAGTGGAACTGTCGTACCGTATGTATTTCGCAGGAAGAAAGTACAGCTTGTGACGAGTTGTTTCCCGAAGGTACCACCATATATCGTGGTCGTAAGGGACTGCTGCAAATGATCAGTGATACCGAAGCTGATGTTGTACTGAACGGGATATCAGGGGCAAGCGGTCTTGAACCCACTTTTTCTGCTATCGATAGCGGCAAAGATATTGCGCTCTCAAATAAAGAAAGCATTGTCATGGCAGGCAAGCTTCTTTTTGCTCATGCGCAACAACATCAGGTACGTATTCTCCCAGTTGATAGCGAACACAGTACCCTGAGTGCCCTCATTGATGCACATGGGTTATCTTCTGTCTCTTCACTGGTACTTACTGCATCCGGGGGGCCTTTCAGAACCCTCAAGCGTGATGAACTGCAGCACATCACGGTCGATATGGCGGTTGCGCATCCTAATTGGTCTATGGGGGCGAAGATTTCCATCGATTCAGCTACGTTGGCAAATAAGGGGTTGGAAGTAATTGAAGCATACCACCTCTTTGGATTCTCCCGAGATGCCATTGAAGTAGTTATTCACCCACAGAGCATTGTGCATTCGCTGATCCGGCTGCACAATGGAGCAGTCTATGCTCAAATGACTCCTCCTGATATTGCTCTTCCCATCATGTCAGCATTAGCCGAACGGGGATATGCCTTGCGTCAGGTTGTACAACCTCTCGATTTTACCAATCTTACTCTGCAATTTGAATCTCCTGATTATCAACGATTTCCCCTGCTCAAGGCCGCTTTTGAAACGCTTGAGCGTCAAGGCAGTTATGCAATAGCGTATAATGCTGCCAATGAAATAGCGGTTTCTCATTTTATGCGGCAGCAACTTCGATTTGATCAGATCGCTCCGTTGGTACTGCATACCCTTGAACAGGATTGGACTACCTCCTGCACTTCTCTTGATGAAATCATCGCAATCGATCACCGCGTAAGATTGGAGGCAGAGAGGATTGCCAGGGACATGAACTGATGAGTGATATTGTTTCCTTCATCATAGGCATACTGAGCATTGCCGGTATGATTACCATCCATGAAACTGGCCACTTTATCGTAGCCAGGATGTCGAACATCACCGTTGAAGTATTTGCCATCGGATGGGGAAAAGCACTGTTCACCTGGAGAAGAGGAAACACCGAATATCGTATTAACCTTTTTCCTTTAGGCGGGTACTGTCGCCTAAAAGGTGCCGAAGATCTGCAACAGTCTCTTGAGCAGAAACACAGCTCACTATCAGGGGAAGCGGGCTCTCTTTTTTCTCTTTCACCGCTTCGTCGTATTCCGACCTTCCTTGCAGGAAGTCTTTTTAACCTGCTTGGTGCCTTCCTCCTGTTTATTCCACTTCAGATGATTGATTATGAAATGTTTGCTGATCCGTCTACCGTAGTGGTGACCAGTGACCATCCTACGCTTTTTTCCAGTGAAACCGGTGCAGAAAATGCAGCTGCTCGAGCTGGTATCAAAACAGGAGATACGATAATCGCTCTTGATGGAGAAGCGGTACCTCATTTCCCTGCCGTCCAGCAGATCCTTGCTCAGGTTCAGCAAGGTCAGTCCATGGATTTCACTATTATTCGAGATGGTCAGAAGCGCGAATTTTCTGTTGTACCTGATTACAATGAAGCACAACAACGACCGATATTCGGCCTTACTTCATATATAGAGCCTGTGGTGACGCAGATTGCACCGCTATCCCCTGAGTCGTCGGTTTTGCGTGATGGGGATCGAATTCTCACTGTATATGATAGTCCGGTTTCTCATACCCTTGATGTAATGCAATCTTTGCAGAAACAGGAAAATGAGGTGGTTCTTACGGTTGCTCACACTGATGGCTCCACTGATCAGATTTCATTTATACCGGAGAAGGACGCCTCAGGAAAACCACATTTTCAGTTTGCCTTCAAACGACCGGTAGTTACCGTTACTGGAGACTCATTCATCCCTGCAATCTCTCATGCGCTACAGGAAACCTACAAAGCTATTACGCAAACTATTTTCCTGATACCTGCACTATTCACCGATCGAGACAGTAGTCAGGGGACTATTGCAGGTCCGCTCAGGATTTCCTATATGATAGGAGAGATGAGAAATTCCGGGGTGCGATCTATGCTCTACTTGCTTGCCATGATCAGCATTTCACTCGGGGTCTTAAACTTACTTCCCATCCCGGGGCTTGATGGAGGCTCTGTTGCCATGAGTCTGTATGAGGCAATACGAGGGAAACCGGTGCGGGCAAAGATCTACGCACGGTTTCAGACAGTCGGATTGACTTTCCTCATGATTGTCATGCTGCTGGTGATTACCAGTGATATTAAATTTTTCTTAGGTGGTATGTGAAGACCGGTCAAGTTCCACAAAACGGACTAGCTGGTTTTGGAATCCCATCGTAATAATACCAGTTTCACCATTACGCTGTTTTGCCAGGATCACCTTGGTCTCCTGAACCGGGAAACCCTGTATCATCTGCGGTGATTGACCATTGGCACTTCTCGTATCACGTTCACCTGAAGGAACTTCAGCAAGACGATCCCGATGAAGTAAAATCACCACATCGGCATCCTGTTCAACGGCACCTGATTCACGCAGATTAGCCAGATTCGGTTCTTTTCCTTCTGCATCTCGTGATACCTGAGAGAGTGCTACGATCGGTATATTCAATTCACGGGATAAGGATTTCAGTGAACGGGAAATTTCAGCTACTTGTTCATGCCGAGGTACCTGAGCCTGAGATTCGGGATTGATCAGGCTGATATAGTCAATAAAAATAATTTTCACGTCCCGTTCCCGCTTCATCCGTCGTGCCTGGCTTCGAAGATCCATCAGTTTAATATTGGGTGTATCCTGGATATACAGCTTCCCTTCATAAATTCTGCTGGCGGCATCGATAATATTTGCCATATCCTGATTTCTCAGTATTGCAGATCGGATCCGCTTGGAATCAACACGTGATTCTGCAGCAAGAATTCGCTCCATGATCGCCATGCTCGTCATTTCAGCAGAAAAGAAGCCAGCGGGTATCTTATGGTGGATTGCAATCTGTATGGCCATGGAAATGGCAAAGGCGGTTTTTCCTACTGATGGACGGGCTCCGATAACTATGAACTCGGCGGGCTGGAACCCTCCAGTCATCTCATCAAGTTGTGCAAATCCCGTCTTAATGCCATCGGTATTGCCGTGTTTTGCCCGTTCCATGAGTCGATCGACCGTTCTGTTGACTAACAGCGAGCTCTCTTGATACTTATCAGTAAAGGTTCCACTGGAAGCTTGCAGATCGCTCATGTTTCGTTCCGCTTCATCAAGCAGATATGCTATTTCCTGCGACTCATCAAATACATCCTGCTGCAACTTTCCACTGAGTTCGAGAAGGGAACGACGTAAACTGTGTGAACGAACGATATTTGCATAATAAACAGCATTGGCTGTCGTGGGAACATCACTCGTCAGTGATGCGATATAAGACATACCACCACTGAGATCCAAGAGGTTCTTAGATCTCAGAAATTCGGTGATGGTAATAAGATCAATGGTCTGTGAACTGTGTTCCTGATGGAACATGAGGATGGCATCAAACAGGACCTGATGTCCACTTTTATAAAAATCCTCTTTCCGCAATACCTCCGATACTTCACTGAACGCATTTGCACTCAGTAGGACAGCGCCGAGCACGGCCCGTTCCGCATCATCGTTATGGGGTGGGATTCGCCCAACTGCAGGTGTTGATGCCATTTGGAATACTATTCCTTATCCTCTTCTTCGTCGTCTTCGAAGTCATCCTCATCAGCACCTTCAGCACCGTATTCAACAACCTCTTCAACTTCAGCAGGCTTAGCCTTCTCTGCGGCAGCAGCTTCAGCTTTTGCAGCAGCAGCTTCTTCAGCCGCCTGTTTCTTGAGTGCGTGTTCGGAAACTACTTCAATTTTCAGCTGAGCACTTTCACCTTCATAGAGACGGATTTTCACAGAATAACTTCCCACCATTTTGATCATGTGTGAGGATACTTCAATCCGCTTCCGTTCTACTTCAATACCTTCTTTGGCAAGAGCTTCCTGTACCATGGAGCTCGTCACCGAACCGAAAAGTTTCCCCGAATCACCTGCAGATACTGCCAATGTGATGGTCATTTCATCTATTCGATCCTTCAAAGAGGCAGCAGCCTTCCGCTTTTCTTCTTTTCTCTTCTCAATAGCGGCTGCACGACTGGCAAAAATAGCCTGATTTGCCTTATTAAACAGCACAGCGTGCCCTTTCGGGAGAAGGAAATTACGAGCGTATCCGTCTTTAACAACGACCACATCTCCCTCTTCACCGAGATTATGAACATCCTGGTTCAATATAATTTTCATAGAATGTATCTCCTTATGCAAACTTTCTATACCCGACCCATGTCTCAGAAACTCCTAATATAGGGAGTCCGAGAACAAAGACCACATTTACCCCTGGTAGCATGACCAGAAGAAAAGCTAAGAAAAAGATTCGGGAAACATTCGCTCCCGGATTTCTTTTCCGTACCAAAAATGCCAAAATAGCCATTCCCTGCACCATATAGAGCAGAGAACATGCCAAAGCAGCATTCCAGGCGAAACTCGCTAACAGTGGAATATCCACTATTAGAGTAATGAGTACTACCATCCAACTACCGAGAAACACCCAGACGGCGTTATCGGGTAGTCGCCAATGACTCATTCGAATCTGATAAGACTCATCTCTCCGGTGTATCATAAGCTCACTGATATAAGCGGAAAACCCAAACTGTCCAAGGAACAGCGGGAAAAATCCAATACGAACCAATGATACAACCGTCTGAAATAACGCCTCAGCAGTCATTCCCAACGGTAGTTGCTCACCAAATAGGGGCACTACCATCACTTCGACCAAATCCCGATACACAGTAGCGGTAGCCTGAGCCGAAGCGGAGTCACCTGATAGCCACCATACCAATACCATACCAAACAGCGCAGCAAACGAAGAAGCACTAACCAATCGTGCAAAAAGCCGTCTCTGCTGCAGCATAATCCAGATCGCAGCACCTACCAACAATGAAACTGGGAAATAAAAACCCACCAACAATGCAGTAAATACTGAAACATCCCGCAAATATCCCCCAAGTCCAGCAAGCTGCACTCCTACAATCAACACCCACACAACAGCAACTGGTATGAGCGCCCAACGGGGAGAAGGAAACTGCGGAGCAAAGAACAGCAAAGGGACGACGAATAGCATCGAAGAGGCTGCCAGCTGATATAAGAAAAGGGAAATACCCACAGCTAATACGCCGGATCGAATCATTGCAACCGTCTGCCGTTCCATACTGTTTCCTGCTATTTGCGATCGAATGGCAGGTATGCCAGGACTCTCGCCCGTTTAATCTCCCGTGTCAACGCACGCTGATGCTTTGCACAGGTTCCGGTGATTCGACTCGGAAGAATCTTTCCACGCTCAGTGACATACCGTCTCAGCAGATCAGGATTCTTGTAATCTGCTACCAAATTCTGGGTACAGAATTTGCATACCTTTTTCTTGAATGGACCTTTGCGTCCTCCAAAACGACGATCTCGGTTATTACCTCCGCGACCACCGTCTCTGTCATCTCTGTTATTCATTGAATCTTTATCGTCTCGCATCTCTTTTTACTCCTATCCTCATATCAGAATGGGATATCATCATCAAACTGTTCCGGTCCGGGAAATCCTGCAGGTGCCGACGGCACAGCAGAAGATTTCTGCGGTTCAGAACCGGAAGCAAAGCGTCTGCCCTGGTCCTGTGAACCACGATATTCGGAACTTCCCGAGGAATTGTTCCCTCCGGAGGACCCTCCCAGCAACTGTATGTTGTTGGCAACGACCTCAATCCGGCTTCTGCTCTGCCCATCCTGTTCCCAGCGGCTTTGTCGCAACTCACCTTGGATGCTCACCTGGCGTCCTTTCGTGAGGTATGGATTCAGCACTTCAGCCTGTTTTCCCCATACAGTGATATCGAAAAAGCTCACCTCTTCCTCACGCTGATCACCCGACCTCTTCATACGGTTGACAGCAAGAGAGAACCGCCCTATAGCAGTTCCACTGTTGGTGAAGCGCAATTCACTATCACGGGTAAGACGGCCGACGAGCACTACGATATTGGTGTCATTCGCCATAACCAATTACTCCGTATTTACGCGTTATCGCTTTTCAGAACGAACAGGAACTTCAACACGGGGGTCATCAGTTTGAACGAATTATTGAATCCGTTGATGATTGCCGGGTCTGCGGTCAGCTCCATGAACTGGTAGTGGCCTTTTTCCTGTTTGCGGATGGGATACGCGAGGTTTCGCACACCCATGTCTTCTTGTTTGGTAATCTCAACCTGTGCGGCGTTGAACTCCGCGAGAATCAGGTCAAGACCTTTCGCCGTCTGATCTTCGTTCGCATCGAAGATGACGGTAAACTCATAGTTTCTCATAGTTCCTCCTTACGGACTATATGATCCACTCACAGTGGATAAAGAGGTCAAAATAACCTACCACAAGAGATTCCTCTGTGTCAAGGATGGGTAAGTCATGGCAGTTCAAAGAAAAACCGCCGGAGCGACCGGCGGCTTACTGCGATTGCACAACACTTACTTTTTGTTCTTGTGTCGGTTCTTTCTCAGCTTTTTCTTTCGCTTATGAGTAGCAATCTTATGTCGTTTTCTTTTTCTTCCACAAGGCACGATAGAGCTCCTTATTCGTTAAAATATCCAATTGGAATCGGTAATTACCGTGATATTATGATCGGTATGGCTAATAACGTCAAGGGGTTATTTACCTATGATACATGATGGTTATATCTTGCCTGAAATGGTCTGCCTAGATACAATACCATCACTATGCGAGTGTTAATTTTCGGTTTAGGGACCTTAGGTGGGGGCTATGCCTCAGCAAGTTACTTTCTTGATCATGGCTGTGAAGTTCGTATCACTGACATGCGCACCCGTGAAGAGTTAGGAAATCCTGTTGAACTACTTTTGGAACGGGGAGCTCGTTGTACCTGTGGTGAACATCGTCAGGAGGATGTATTATGGGCAGATCTGGTTGTCAAGAATCCTGCCGTCAGCCCCGATAACCCCTATATACAGCAAGCGAAGCAGGTTACTACCGATATCGCCTATCTGCTAAGTTCTCCCTTAACCAACCCGTGTAAAAAGATTGCGGTAACCGGCACGAAAGGAAAAACCACCACAGTTGCAGCGGTCACGCATATTTTGCAGGCAAGTGGTCACGAAGCCTTGCAGTTGGGAAATATGGGAATCAGTGGATTTTCAATTCTCGCAGAACTGGAAAACCGGCTACATGCAGGGAAAGCTCCTCCCGAATACCTGGTGTGCGAATTATCAAGCTGGCAGATCCGTGATTTATTTTCATCACGTACTGATACGACTTTTGAGTTTCGCACAGTAGCCCTCACCTCTCTTTTTCCTGATCATCTCAATCGTTATAAGGACTATGCTTCGTATAAGGATGACAAATGGTTGCTCTTCGGTTCTCGCAAGACCCGCATGATCGTACCGAAATCAGTGTATAAAGAGGTCCTTGAGATATCGGATATTCAGCCGAAATATGTACGGACCACCGAAAGTTTTTTTGGGGCGGAAAGCTGTGATATGAAACTCCAAAGTGCATGGGCAATCTGTCGAAGTTTGAATCTCGGAGTCAAGCAAATTGCAGAAGCGTTAATCACCTTTCGAGGTGTTCCCCATCGACAGGAACAACTTGGCGTGAAAAATCATGTTGTTTTTATCAATGATTCTTCTGCAACGATACCTGAAGCTGCCACTTTTTCGTGCGGAAGCTGTCCGTGGCCATACCATCTGATCTGTGGCGGCACCGATAAAAACCTTGCACCGGAAGGTATGCTGAAAGCGGTGCAGAACGCTACGCATGTATACCTTCTCGATGGCAGTTTTACGCGCGATAAGCTGATCGATATGCTTGATGCACATCAGATTGCTTTCAGTGGACCGTACAACTCAATGGATAAGGCTTTTTTCGCTGCATACGAACAGGCCCTCTCCGATACAAACATGCTTCCCCATGTAGCGGTGATTCTCTCTCCGGGTGCTGCATCTTTCGGATTGTTTAAACATGAATTCGATCGCGGAGATCAGTTCAGAGTGCTATTTGATTCACTAGCAGAGGATGAATGATTAGGTATCTTTTCCTATAGCATATTGTTGAACCATCTTTTTTGGATGTTTTTTTCGATACGCAAGGTAACGCATCATTTCAAGATGAACGTAGATCCAACGGATAAATCGATGGTAGACTCGATCCACAGAAGGACTTCGGTAACGGACCTCGCCGCCAAATGCCCGCTTAAATAGGCGCAAACCATCAAGATGAGCACCTCTATTACCCGGGCCACTGATTCCATAGAGGTCATATAGGTGACGCTGTCTTTTACAAGATTGTTCAATGGCAAAATCCTGAAGCATGTACGAGGGTGAACAGCCATCTACCCGAATTGAGGCTCCATAGAGATATACCGCAGTTTCTGCAGATTCAATAATCAAGGCACCTCCCAGTATGGTATTCCCCCGATAAGCAATATACAGATAGGCAGAGACATCGGGAGCTTCTAACGATAGCAGATGGTGCAGATATGCGGATGGTCTTGGGATAAACCCATCGCGTTTGGCAGTTTGTGTATACACCGTATACCATGCAGAAAAGGTCTGATCTTTACCATCCCAGGGACGAATGACAATTCCTTGAGAACGGGCCTTTCTGATATTTCTTCGTGCACGTTCACGGTACTGCAGGCGTACCGAATCATAGCCAGGACGCAGATTGACCTGAACCGTACCCTCGGGTTGCACCGATTCGCTGCAAACGCGTAAATATTTCCCTTTGATTTGCAGCGGTGTCTCTTGTTCCCGATACTGCCAGGGAAGGTCAAATCGGACAAATGCAGTCCCTTTGGGAAGCAAGGGCTGCAATAATTCGGCACACTGATCGATCAGGGTCTGTTCATCGCCATGATACTGATCGATATCAGGAGCAAATGGAATATAGGCAAGACGATAATGAAAAAACAACCGTCGCACGAGCACCAGAAATACAGTGGAGACGGACAGTCCCCCTTCATCCGTTACGGTGTAGCGGAAAGCGAAGGACTTCCATCCCGATGGGCGTTTTGCCAGCGCCCAGAATTGACTCTGGAACGGGTTATCAGCGGCATTAAGCTGATCAAGACCAACTCGCTGCACCACGGCATTGATCATATGATCAGCCTACCTCTCCATCTACATAGGTGTGGGCTTCAAGGGGTGTACCCTCGTGCTCGATCGGGTGTCCGTCGATTTTCACTACCCCATGTTCGGTGTACATGCGCAGTGCGAAAAATTGATCAGCCTTCACCTGACTACGTGCCTGCTCAGGACGCTCATAACCCTGAGGAAGTAGTTCGGATCCTACCGTGAACTGGTCGGCAAATAGCACTTCACACGTCTCGTGTGTTTCATCTCCCCGCCTACTTGCAGCGAGCAGCATTCCGCGGCTCTTTACCCCTCGGAAATTTGCCGGTTTCAGGTTTTCAACTAATACAATGTTCCTATTCAGCAGCTGTTCTTCAGTATAATACGGCACAATGCTCGAAACGATGGTGACTGGATCCTCAGCACCCGTATCTACCTGAATGATGTACAGCTTGTCGCCATTCGGATGACGTTGTATATCTATGATCTTGCTTACCCGTAAGGTTACTTTCTGCGTAAAGAGTTCTGCCGGGGATACGACTTTCTCCTGTTGTTCTTCCATACGTTGTTTTTCCTCCTGTCGTGATTCCTGACTCCCTGCATAACGGGTACGTAGGGTCTCAATCAACGCGTCTTCCAATTTGGTAAATAGATAATCGGGAGTACTCAGCTCAGTAATCCCCGTAAATGAACCCAGATCATGCCATCGAGCTTGGTTACTGCCCAGAAATCCGAGAAGTCTCGACGAAGCTTGAGGCATATAGGGCTGGATGAGTATGCCAAGGTCTCTGATAAGATAGACAAGTGTGCGCAGCAGATTTGCCGCTTCCTGTGGCTGCTCCTTGCGCGTCTTCCACGGCTCTCCATCCTGAAAAGCTTTGTTTCCGAGGGAAGAGAGCGCGAAGATACGACGAAGAGCTTCCCGTAATTCTGCATGCTCCAATAGATGATCGATCTCTGCTTCCTTGGCGATAATCTCTTTAGCCAGGTTCCTGTCAATCGTCCCTTCAGGAATCTTTCCGTCATAAAATCGCTGGATGAAGGTGAGTGTACGGTTAATCAGGTTCGAGAGATTTCCGATCAGCTCGCCATTTACTTTTTCCTGGAAATCTTTCCAGGTAAAGAGGACGTCAGCCTTCTCCGGACGATTATAGAACATATAGAATCGCCACATATCAGCAGGTATCCCCGTTTCCTGCACATCATTCCCAAAAACGCCGATTCCTTTACTTTTTGAAAACTTCCCCCCCTCATAATTGAGATACTCACTTGAAGACATGTGGTGCAGCATGGTCCACTGCTCTCCGGTAGCGAGTAAAGTAGTGGGGAAAATAACTGTATGAAACGGAATGTTATCCTTTCCGATAAACTGGAACAATTCCACGTCATCGGGGTTGTGCCACCATTGCTTCCACTGGTCCGTATAGGATGCAGTAATTGAGATATACCCGATAGGAGCATCGAACCATACGTAGAATACTTTATCTTCATATCCCGGTTTCGGCACCGGAATACCCCATTTCAGATCACGGGTAATAGCCCGCTCCTTCAATCCATCCCGGATCCATGATCGGGTGGTCTGAATGGCGTTCCTCGCCCAAAAACCATCCACTGAGGCCTGATTCAACCATGTTTCCAAAAGCGGGAGTGCCTTGGGCAAATCAATATAGAGGTGCTTAGTTTGTTTCAGTACAGGAGTGTTGTGGCATACTCCGCAGACTGGATCGATGAGATCGGTAGGATCCAGCAGAGTACCGCATGCATCACACTGATCCCCCCGAGCACCGGGTGAACCGCATTTCGGGCAGGTTCCTTCTACAAATCGATCGGCAAGAAATCGATGATCATGTTCGCAGTAGAGTTGCTCAATCTCTGCAGGGCGGATATATCCCGCAGCATCAACCTTTTTAAAGATGTCCTGCACAATCTCTGTCTGCTGGGGACTGCTGGTCCGTCCAAAGTGATCAAAATCTATTTCAAACCATCGGTATATATCCCGATGGATGACATGGTATCGATCACACAATTCTTGTGGCGATACTCCTTCCTGCAGAGCGCGGGTTTCACTTGCAGTCCCATATTCGTCTGTGCCACAGATATACAGGGTCTCATACCCTTTGGATCGGCAGAAACGGGCAAAACAGTCTGCGGACAACACCTGTACAAGGTTCCCCAGATGGGGAATGTTGTTCACATAGGGAAGCGCTGAGGTGACTAATCGTTTTTTCATGTGGTCCACTATACTCCTGATACGACCTTTTTTCAATCATATCAGTTGATTCATTGACGTTGAGGTACATAACAGCTACATTACTAGCATGGGTGCCAAGCACCAATTTTTGAAGGAGGAAATGCGATGAATAGTACGGGAGCATCATCCCGAAATCCATTTCACCTCAGTCCGAAGCTGATTATTGCAGGCGTTGCAGCCGTAGTGTTGATAGTCATTGTAATGAGCAGCTTCTTTGTGGTGGACCAGACAGAACAAGCCGTTGTGCTCAGATTCGGCAAATTCAACCGGATTGTCGGACCGGGGCTACAGACAAAACTCCCTTTGGGTATTGATCGAAACTACAATATTCCGACACGGGTGGTACAAACCATGACATTTGGACAGGGCGCTTCCAGCACCTCTTATGAATCCATGTTTATGTCCTCCCCTTCCGGATCTTCAGCAGGTGAATCGATTATGCTCACCGGAGATCTGAACATCGTTGATGTACAGTGGATTATTCAGTATCGAATTGAAGATCCTGCCAAGTGGCTGTTCAATGTACAGGAACGGGATAAGACCATTCGAGACATCAGTCAAAGTGTTATTAATCAGCTTGTAGGAGATCTCCCTATACTTGCCATTATGTCGAGTGAACGAACTTCCATTGAGGTCGAATCGCAAGAGCGCATGCAGAAGGCTTTTGATTCTTACAATTTAGGTGTTCGGGTAGTTACGGTTAAGTTGCAGAATATTGTGCCGCCTGTCGGTGAAGTTCAGGATGCATTCGAGGATGTAAACAAATCCATACAGGATATGAATCGGTTGATTAATGAAGGAAAAGAACAGTATAACCGGGAAATTCCTCGTGCTCAGGGTGAAGCTTCTCAGTTGATTCAGGTTGCTGAAGGATATGCTGCTGAGCGTGTTAATACGGCATCTGGAGATGTTGCTCGATTCAAATCGGTGTTGGAAGCCTATTCTTTGAGTAAAGATATCACGGCACGAAGACTTTACATCGAGGCTATGGAGGAAGTGCTGGCGGAAGCTGATGCAGGAACGCTCACCCTTATTGATAAGGAGCTTGACAACTTCCTGCCGCTGAGCAATCTCAGTTCTCCACAGGGAGGTGTACAATGAAAAAACTGATTACAACCCTCGTGATACTACTCGTGCTTGTAGTGGTGTTCGTCCTACTTGGTCCCCTGTTTATCGTACAGGAAGGTGAAGTTGCCGTTATCACCCGATTCGGAAAGATTGTGAACACCTACATGGATGCCGGACTCAAGATAAAAGTACCCCTTGTAGATACGGTGATAAAATATCCGAAGAAGATCATGAGCTGGGATGGAGAAGCGCAAAGAATTCCGACAAAGGAAAATCAATTCATATGGGTTGATACCACAGCGCGATGGAAAATCAGCGATCCGGCGCAATTCTACCAGTCGGTGAATACACTGCCAAACGCGATTTTGCGTCTCAACGATGTTATTGATTCGACCATCCGTACCATTATCAGTGAAAACTTCCTGAATGAAGCGGTGCGAAACAGTAATAAGATCAACAACCTACGCATTGAGGATCAGGCACAGAATGTGGAGAGCCTGGAAGATGCCGAACAGCTGAGAAATCTTACCCGTACAGAGACGCAGCAGGAAACCATCAGCATCGGTCGTGAAGGTCTCAGTCAGCAGATGCTGAGTATGGCCAGCAATTTCACTACTGAATTCGGTATTGAAGTGATCGATATCGTGATCCGACAGATTCGCTACAGTGATGATCTTACCCAGAGTGTCTATCAGAGAATGATCAAGGAACGAAATCAGATTGCTGAAGCCTATCGTTCATATGGTGAAGGTCAACTCGCAAGATGGGTTGGAAAAACCGATAACGACAAGCGAAGCATCCTGAGCCAGGCTTATGCAGAGTCTGAGAAGATAAAGGGTATTGCTGATGCTGAGGCTACAAATATTTATGCTGAAGCGTACGAGCAGGATCCTGAATTCTTCACTCTCTGGAGAACTCTGGAATCCTACAAGAAGACTATTCCGAATATTAATAAGGTATTTTCCACTGATATGGACTATTTCACCATACTGTATGGGAGAGAGAGTACATACTAGGATTATTGGAACAACAAAAAACCAGCCATCATCTATTTTTTCAGGTGATGGCTTTTTCTTTTTGTTTTTATTTATGCTATGGCTTCACAAGCGGGGCAAAGACCAACAATATTGATTTGAACATCTTGGCTGATAAAACCTTCGGGCAATCGTATTTCCGGAAAAGACACGGCATGTAGATCATACACTTCACCACATTCACTACATTTAAAATGTACATGATCGGTAGTATTTGCATCATACCGCATTTCGTTCTTTTCAATTGCAATGCGTCGAATTACATCCTGATCAGACAATAAATTCAAAACGTTGTATACAGTTGTCCGAGAAATTGAAGCCATATGCTTCTTCAGATCGCCGTAAATGTCATCAGCTGTCGGATGGTTCTGATGTTCCACCAGATAACGGTATACGGCAACACGATGATTAAGTGGACGTATTCCGTGTTCGAGAAGTATTCGCTTCTCATCTCCCGGTTTCAAGAAAGGCATAGGTACCATGGTATCACTTCTCCTGTTATAACATTCTATGTATGCCAAATTTTGTAAAGTGTCAACCTATCCATACTATCTCGCTAGTAATTAAATAACAAGTGGGTGAGAGACACTCTTTTCGCACCAGCTTCTCTGTAGTATAGTGGACCGTGAGGTGTATGTTGAGCTTGCAGAAATTCCTGAATATATTATTCCTTTTCGTAATACTCATACTGTTCACTGTCGGGTGTGCTTCTACTGAGTTGGCTCCTGAAGAGACAACACAGAGTCGCATCACCTATCAGATAATTTCCGGTACCATTTTTTACCCGAACAACCTCTACTTCCCTTCTCGGGTCCGTTTAGAAATATCCTTAGTTGCCGAACATGTATCAGGAGCAAACTCACACGTGATGGTGGAACAGATTATTACCAATCCGCAACGATTTCCGGTTAATTTTATTCTTCGCTATGATCCACGGGAAATTTCACGAATGTATGAATATTCCATTGTGGTTGAACTGTATCGGGAAGATGAAACGTTACCCTATCTCCAGAATCTTCCCTTTTCCCTCCCTACCCTCACCGGAGATGATAATATCATTGTAGAACTTCAGCGTAATCCACAGATTGCCATGATACTTTAATGCATAATTATACAAAAGATACTTGATTTCTTTTTATTTTTATGCAATAAATGCGATATCTGATGCAACAATATGCGTCCAGCGATACAGTGAGGTGTACTATGGCGAAAGAAAAAGTAATACTGGCATACAGCGGGGGTCTTGATACTTCAGTGATCCTGAAATGGCTGGCCAACAAGGGATTTGAAGTCATTGCCTATGTGGCAAACGTCGGACAAGATGAAGACTTTGCAGCGGTAGAAAAAAAAGCATATGCAACGGGTGCTTCGAAGGTGTATGTGGAAGATCTTCGAAAAGAACTCGTAACCGATTATATTTTTCATGCACTGAAAGCGAATGCCGTATACGAAGGAAAATACCTCCTAGGAACATCTATTGCCCGTCCCATAATCGCCAAACGACACATTGAAATTGCGCAACAGGAAGGGACAAAGTATGTCGCTCATGGGGCTACGGGAAAAGGAAATGATCAGGTACGTTTCGAACTTGCCTATTATGCCCTCATGCCTGATGTACAGATCATTGCACCCTGGAAGGATCCTGAATGGCTTTCAGAGTTTGAAGGCCGTTCTCATATGATTGCCTATGCTGAAAAATATGGTATTCCCGTCAAGGCATCTACCAAGAAACCCTACAGTGAAGATGAAAACCTCCTGCACATCAGTCATGAAGCAGGAATCCTTGAAGATCCTGCATTACGATGCCCCGAGGAAGTGTTCAGCCATACTCGATCTATCAGCGATGCCCCCGATACCGAAACGGTACTGGCTATTGATTTTGAAGATGGTATCCCAGTTAAAGTGGTTAATGAACAGGACGGAACCACGATTACCGATCCCCTAGAACTGTTTCTCTACTTGAATACTATCGGACATGATAACGCCATTGGCCGTGTCGATATGGTAGAAAATCGGTATATCGGAATTAAAAGTCGCGGAGTATATGAAACACCCGGTGGAACAATTCTCTGGTTTGCTCACCGTGACCTCGAAGGAATCTGTATGGATAAAGAGGTGATGCACCTGCGGGATATGCTCATGCCGAAGTTCGCTGAACTTATCTATAATGGGTATTGGTTCAGTCCCGAATTTGATTTCCTTTCAGCGGCATTCAATAAAAGTCAGGAATTGATTACCGGGACGGCAAAGATTGCTATATGTAAAGGTAACTTAATCGGAGCTGGGGTAAATAGTCCCTACTCGCTCTATAATGAAGCATTGGGAAGCATGGAAGTATCCGGTGGGTATGAGCCGGTGGACTGTAAAGGGTTTATCAACATCAATGGGATACGGTTGCAGGCGCATCACTATTGGCTGAAGGCCAAGGAACTCGATCAGTAGCTATCCAAGAGTCTCCTCATAATGTTCGACACCTAACGAAAGAATCAGCGCAATATGATCGTCATTCAGCCGATAGTAAATATTTCGCCCCTCTTTCCGGTGTCGGACTAGTCGAGACGCTCTGAGTAACTTCAGCTGCTGGCTGATCGTTGACTGCTGCATACCTAGCGCAGTTGCTATTGCATGGACGGGCTGCTCTCCCTGCTCAAGCAGAAAGAGAATTTTCAGTCGTGTAGCATCGCCGAAAACTTTAAAAAAGTCGGCAATATCGGAAATCTCTTCGTCTAACGGATACATCTGCGCTGTTTCTCTCATTTGGTTCTCTGTTGAAACTGTACCACAATGCCATAACGACAGCAACTGAACAATGGGATGTTTTCTTTTGAACCAATATATTGTACGATACCACAACTGCGACTGAGGAGGACAACATGACCAGTGATCACACAAAACCTACCGTCGGATGGATTGGTACCGGAGTTATGGGACGTTGGATGTGTCACCATATTCTGCCGCTTGCTGATAAAACGTATGTCTATAACCGTACCCGTAGTAAAACCGATGCACTTGCTGCAGAGGGAGCGATCGTGGTTGACAGCCCTGCTGAAATAGCCCAGAAAGCTGATATCATTTTCACCATTGTCGGTCATCCTTCAGATGTTGAAGAAGTCTATTTTTCTGATCAAGGGCTATTAGCGCACCTGCGGCCGAACACGATCTACGTCGATATGACGACAACAAAGCCATCATTAGCTCTTGCTATCCATCAGGCTGCACAGGAACGAGGCTGTTCAAGTCTTGATGCTCCTGTCTCAGGGGGAGATGTTGGAGCAAGAGAAGGAAAGCTCACGATTATGGTCGGAGGAGATGAAACATCCTACCAACAGGTAGAACCTTTCTTCGCTGCTATGGGAAAAGCATGGTCACTTCAAGGAGGACCTGGATCAGGACAGCATACGAAAATGTGTAATCAGATTGTGATTGCGGGAACCATGATCGGGATGTGCGAATCGCTCGTCTATGCCCATAAGGCAGGGTTGGATGGCAACACGATGGTACAAACCATCAGTGGCGGAGCTGCTGCCTGCTGGTCTTTGGACAATCTCGCTCCCCGAGTACTGAAGAACAATTATGACCCCGGCTTTATGATTGATCATTTTGTCAAGGATATGGGGATTGCTCTGGAAGAATCCCGTGCGATGGGACTTGCACTTCCCGGGTTGGCACTGGTACAACAGCTCTATATCGCGCTGCAGGGATCAGGCGGGGGGAAATTAGGAACCCAGGCTCTTGTTCTTGCGTTAAACAGACTGCATGACACTCCCGATCACGGGCGTGTTCAGCCATAAGGAGGCTCTATGGAGATCAATAAAGAGTTTGCTACATTGCAACTTCCGGACAGAGAACCTGTCCAGATCCCGGTAATTACTGATAACATGGGAGATAAATCGATCGATATTCATGCCCTACGTAAAGAAACCGGGTACATTACGTATGATCCTGGTTTTGTGAATACCGGCAGTTGTACCAGTTCAATCTGTTATGTAAACGGTGAACAGGGAATTCTTCGGTATCGTGGATATGACATCGAAGATTTGGTAGAAAACTGTGACTTTGTTGAAGTTGCATACCTGTTGATCAAGGGTGAATTGCCAAATGCTGAACAACGGAAACATTACGCAGAACTGTTGAATAAGGAATCCCTGCTTCACTTTGACATGCAGAATTTTTTCCGTGGCTACCCATTTGATGCCCACCCCATGTCGGTACTTGCGGCAATGAGTGTTTCTTTATCTGCCTTCTATCCCGAGATGGATGATATCGATCCTGAACTGCAGGTCGATTTTGCCGTAACCCGGTTAGTATCAAAAATCAGAACGATCACGGCATTCACCTATCGGCATATGAAAGGTGAGGAATTCGTCAACCCTTCCTATAAGTATAGCTACTGTGAAAATTTCTTGAACATGATGTTCAAATCACCGGTGATTGAGTATCAGATAAACCCGCTACATGTAAAAGCGCTCAACCAGCTGTTGATTCTGCATGCTGACCATGAGCAGAACTGCAGCACCACGGCCGTACGGCTTATCGCGAGCAGTGAAGCTAATTTATATGCTTCAGTTTCTGCCGGTATCTGTGCATTGTGGGGCTACAAGCATGGAGGAGCTAATCAGGCGGTTATCGAAATGTTGCAGACTGCTCATGCTAATGGCTGGTCAGCATCTGATATCGTGGACAAAGTAAAAAATAAAGATCCGGAGAATCCGTTCTTGTTGATGGGATTTGGCCATCGTGTGTATAAAACCTACGATCCTCGGGCAAAGATTGCCAAGCGGCTCTGTCAGGAAGTGATGGCCGAGGATGAAGTGAGAGATCCTCTGCTTGATCTCGCTCTTGAACTGGAAGAAGTGGCTATAAACGATGATTACTTCAAAGAACGGAATCTCTATCCGAATGTGGATTTTTATACCGGTCTGATATTCCGTCGTATGGGGATCCCGACCAACATGTTCACCTGTATGTTCGCTATGGGAAGACTTCCCGGATGGATCGCTCACTGGCTTGAGTGGAAAAAAGATCCGTATGGAAAGATCGGTCGGCCCCGTCAGGTATACAGCGGACCGTATGTACGAAAAGTACAGAATCTGAGCGATCGAATCTAATGAGTACAGCCTGTCTCGCAATGAGACAGGCTGTAGTGTTTTTACTGCTTCCGGGTGTATTGCAGCAACCCACCCGCTTTGAGTAAAGCAAGTTGCCGTCGGGTAATATTTGCACGAGCAGGAATCTTGGCTTGTGTGGTCGTATTGAGTACGGTTACCTCAGAGCCCCTCTCGAGAACTTTCCACAGATCATGGATTTCAAGCCGATCATGCTGACTGATGAGATCGTAATCTTCCTCATTGATAAACTCGAGCGGTAGAATACCGAAATTGCACAGGTTTGCCTGATGAATTCGTTCAAATGACTTCGCCAATACCACTTTCACCCCAAGATACATGGGACAGATTGCAGCATGTTCACGGCTGGAACCTTGCCCGTACGAGAGTCCCGCAACCACGATGTTTGCTTTCCCATCTTCACGATTAGCCATCGCCCGATCGTGAAAGGTGGGATCCACTCCTTCGAAAGTATAGTGAGCATATGCGGGAATGTTCGATCGATATTTTAATCGTGCACCTGCAGGCATGATATGGTCTGTGGTTATTTTATCACCGGCTTTCAGCGTACATACTCCCACGATAGTGGCTGTAAGCGGCGTACTCTTTGGAGGGTCTCCAATATTTGGACCCCGACGAACAATCACTTGCTGCCGATCTTCCGGAGGGAAAATCAACATATGATCATCGACGGTGAATTGCGTGACAGGACTGCTCGCGGGATAAGGAATTCCATGATTTGACAGCGGATTGACAAATGTCCCGGCAATAGCACTCAGTGCTGCGGTTTCGGGACTGACAAGATATACTTGAGCACTTTTTGTCCCGCTTCTCCCTTCAAAGTTCCGATTGTTTGTCCGAAGTGATACGGCATCTGATCCCGGACTCTGATGATTACCGATACAGAATCCGCAGGCACTTTCCAAAATCCGGGCACCGGCTGCAACAAGTTTGCCCAGCGAGCCGTCCTGTGTGAGCATGAGCAGTACTTCTCGTGATCCCGGGGCGATACCCAAACTTACCTGAGGAGCGACATGCTGTCCATCAAGGATTTCACTTACCCGTTTAAGTTCGGCATAGGAAGAGTTCGTACAGGAACCGATCAGCACCTGATCAATCTTTTTCCCTGCCATCTGTTCCACGTCTATAATATTTCCTGGCGAATGGGGAGCAGCCATTTTCGGTACTACTGAAGAAAGATCAAGAGTAAATAGATCATCATAATGTGCATCAGCATCAGCTATGACTTCACGATATACGTCACCGCGCTGTTGCGCTTCAAGGAACTGCCGGGTGATCTCATCCGAAGGAAACAAACTGGTGGTCACCCCGCATTCAGCTCCCATATTACAGATGGTCGCTCGTTCTGGAACTGATAGGGTTTTCACCCCTTCCCCGGTGTATTCAAATACACAGTTCACATTACCTTTCACACCATATCGTTCAAGTACGGTAAGAATTACATCTTTGGCAGATACCCAGGGGCGTAACGTACCGGTAAGTCGTATTTCAATTACTTTCGGCGCTACGAGATGAAAAGCTCCTCCTGCCATGGCTACCGCAATATCGAGGCCACCGGCACCGATAGCAATCATGCCAAGTCCACCCCCGGTGGGTGTATGAGAATCGCTTCCCAGGAGCGTCTTCCCCGGAATGCCGAATCGTTCAAGATGCACCTGATGGCAAATCCCATTACCCGGTCGACTGAAAACTATCCCGTACCGAGCAGCTACCGACTGTAAATATCGATGATCATCGGCATTTTCGAAGCCAACCTGTATGGTGTTATGGTCCACATAGCTGACAGCAAGTTCATTCTGCACCGAATCAAGGCCCATGGATTCAAATTGCAGATAGGCCATGGTACCGGTCGCATCCTGAGTAAGTGTCTGATCGATCCGTATTGCGATATCCTTTCCGACAGTGAGATCTCCCTCTACCAGGTGGTCTCGCAAGATTTTGTAGGTTATAGAATCACCCATACATCTCTCCTAATAATAATTCACCTATACTTACGATAGGTGATCGATTTTTGATGATATAATTCCGGGACAGAGGACCACATGCTTTCTAAGTCTTTGAACTTCATAAGGAGTCTGTCCTCGGTTTTGAATTTCCCTATTGGTTGATTAGGCCATCGAGCCTCTTTCAAACGGGAGAC